>ULWA01006949.1_pt1 | contig 19536 bp, 17 predicted proteins | sample 1959991 | NCBI WGS metagenome assembly ULWA01 (sample SAMEA4835802, study PRJEB28245) | human gut metagenome | biome: gut microbiome; material: fecal sample | place: Denmark | collected 2008
TTTATGCCGCCTAAATTTTCTTAAGGAGGAAATATTTATAATGGCAAGACAGAAACAGTCAATGGATGGTAATACAGCCGCAGCTCATGTAGCTTATGCTTACACAGAAGTAGCTGGTATCTATCCTATCACACCTTCAAGTCCAATGGCTGATGTAGTTGATACATGGTCAGCTCAGGGACTGAAGAACATTTTTGGTAACACTGTTAAGGTAGTAGAGATGGAGTCAGAGGCAGGTGCTGCAGGTACAGTACACGGTTCTTTAGCAACTGGTGCTTTAACTACAACATTTACAGCTTCACAGGGTCTTCTTCTTATGATTCCTAACATGTACAAGATTGCTGGTGAGCAGCTTCCATGCGTATTTGATGTATCAGCTCGTACAGTATCTACACATGCTCTTAATATCTTTGGTGATCACTCAGATGTTTACGCCTGTCGTCAGACTGGTTTCGCTATGCTTTGCGAGACTAACCCACAGGAAGTTATGGATTTAAGCCCAGTTGCACACTGTGCAGCACTTGAAGGCAAGACTCCTTTCATTAACTTCTTCGATGGATTCCGTACATCACATGAGATTCAGAAGATTGAGAAGTGGGATTATGAAGATCTTAAGGATATGTGCCCAATGGATGCAGTTGATGAATTCAGAGCACATGCACTTAATCCTAACCACCCAGCAGCCCGTGGTTCACATGAGAATGGAGATATCTTCTTCCAGCATCGTGAAGCATGTAACTCATTATATGATGAGCTTCCGGATGTTGTTGAGAAGTACATGGGTAAGGTTAATGAGAAGCTTGGTACAGACTATGATCTCTTTAACTACTACGGAGCTCCAGATGCAGACAGAGTAATCGTTGCTATGGGTTCTATCAATGATGTAGCTGAAGAAGTTATTGATTATTTAACAGCTAAGGGTGAGAAAGTCGGACTTGTTAAAGTAAGACTTTACCGTCCATGGTCATCTAAGCATCTTCTTAAGGTTATTCCTAAGACAGTTAAGAAGATGGCAGTACTTGACAGAACTAAGGAGCCAGGTTCTCTTGGTGAGCCACTTTACCTTGATGTTGCAACTACTCTTCGTGAGGCAGGACTTAACGACATCGTATTAGTAGGAGGCAGATATGGTCTTGGTTCTAAGGATACACCACCTTCATCAGTATTTGCTATTTATAAGGAACTTGAGAAGGACGAGCCTAAGAGCAGATTTACAATCGGTATTGTTGATGATGTAACTAACTTAAGCTTACCAGAAGTTAAGCCAGCTCCAATTACATCAGCTCCTGGTACAGTTGAATGTAAGTTCTGGGGTCTTGGTGGAGATGGTACAGTTGGTGCTAACAAGAACTCTACTAAGATTATCGGTGACCACACAGATAAGTACATTCAGGCATACTTCCAGTATGATTCTAAGAAGACAGGTGGTGTCACAATTTCTCATTTAAGATTTGGTGATAACCCAATTAAGAGTCCATACTATATCAATCAGGCAGACTTCGTAGCATGCCATAACCCATCATATGTTATTAAGGGTTATAAGATGGTTCAGGATGTTAAGCCAGGCGGAATCTTTATGATTAACTGCCAGTGGTCTGACGAAGAACTCAACCAGCATATGCCAGCAGAAGCTAAGCAGTATATCGCTAAGAACAATATCCAGCTTTATACTATCAATGCTATTGATAAGGCTATTGAAATCGGTATGGGTAAGAGAACTAACACAATCCTTCAGTCAGCTTTCTTCAAGCTCGCTAATGTAATGCCTATCGATGAGGCTGTTGATTACATGAAGCAGGCAGCTAAGAAGTCTTACTCTAAGAAGGGTGATGCAGTAGTAGAGATGAACTATAAGGCTATTGATGCCGGTGTTGATGCTGTACATAAGGTAGAAGTTCCAGCAGACTGGGCTACAGCTACTGATGATAAGAAGGCAGCAGACAGAACAGGTCGTCCAGCTACAGTTAAGATGGTTAACGAACTCCTTGATCCTATCGGATTAATGGATGGTGACAGCCTTCCAGTATCTGCATTCAAGGATATCGCTGATGGTCAGTTTGAAACAGGTGCTTCTGCATATGAGAAGAGAGGAACAGCAGTTATGGTTCCAGAGTGGGATCCTACAGCCTGTGTTCAGTGTAACAGCTGTGCATTTGTATGTTCACATGCTACAATTCGTCCATTTATCCTTTCAACAGATGAGGTAAATGCAGCACCTTCTAATATTAAGCTTGCAGATTCTAAGCATGCAATTGATAAGACAATGAAGTACACAATGTCAGTATCTCCATTAGATTGTATGGGATGTGGCGAGTGTGTTACTGTCTGCCCTAAGGCTGGAGAAGCTATTAAGATGGTTCCACAGGAATCTCAGGCAGACGAGCAGCCAGTATTCAACTACTTAGTAGAGAATGTTGGTAAGAAGGAGATTACTCCTGCATTAGTTAATGGTCCTATCGGATCACAGTACAACCAGCCACTTCTTGAATTCTCAGGATCATGTGCAGGTTGTGCAGAGACATCTTATGCAAGATTAATTACACAGTTATTCGGTGAGCAGATGTATATTTCTAACGCAACAGGTTGTTCTTCAATCTGGGGAAATCCAGCAGCTACATCACCTTATACAGTTAATAAGGATTCTAAGAAGGGACCAGCTTGGTCTAACTCACTTTTCGAGGATAATGCAGAGCATGGTTTCGGTATGTACTTAGGACAGAAGACTTTAAGAGATCAGCTTATTGCCCAGGTTGAGGAAATGGCTGCATCTGATAAGGCATCTGATGACTTCAAGGCAGCAGCAGCTAAGTACTTAGAGACAAAGGATGATACAAAGGCTAACACACCAGCAGCTGATGCTCTTATTGCAGAGTTAGAGAAGGCAGCTAAAGATGGTTGTCCAGTAGCTCCACAGATTTTAGCTAAGAAGAATTTCCTTGCTAAGAAGTCTGTATGGATCTTCGGTGGTGATGGATGGGCTTATGATATCGGTTTCGGTGGTCTTGATCATGTACTTGCTTCTGGTGAGAATGTTAATGTATTCGTATTCGATACAGAGATGTACTCTAATACAGGTGGACAGGCTTCTAAGGCTTCTAACATCGGTGAGGTTTGCCAGTTCGCTGCAGCAGGTAAGGAAATCGGAAAGAAGAGCCTTTCAGAAATTGCTATGACATACGGTTATGTATATGTAGCACAGATTGCTCTTGGTGCTAACCCAGCTCAGGCTGTTAAGGTTATTCAGGAAGCAGAAAGCTACAATGGACCATCACTTATCATTGGTTATGCTCCTTGTGAACTTCACGGTATTGCTAAGGGTGGTATGAACCACTGCCAGGATGAGATGAAGAAGGCTGTTAAGGCTGGTTACTGGAACCTCTTCTCATTCAACCCAGCACTTAAGGCTGAAGGAAAGAATCCATTCACACTTACATCTAAGGAAGGTGATGGAACATATCAGGATTTCCTTAATAACGAGGCTCGTTACACAAGACTTGTTAAGCCATTCCCAGAAAGAGCAGAGAGACTCTTTGCTAAGTCTGAGGAAGTTGCTAAGGAAAGATATGATCACCTTACAAAACTTGTTGAACTTTACAAGTAATTAATATACAGCTTAATAAAGTGTATGATTACTCCCGCAGGGCTTGTTCCTGCGGGAGTTTTTTGTGGTGGGGAGTTGGGAATATCGCATTACATATTATAAAGATGGGGTGGCAAATACGATTGTACTTGCTGGTAAGGTTACATGGAATGGGGCAGATTATAAGGTAGATAAAGAATCGTATGATAAACTGAAAGAATATATTGATACTTTGTATAAATAACTTGATAATCAAACTAATATGTATTATAATTTGAGAATCAAAATAATTGGAGGCTCGAATTGAATACAAATGTTATAAATAAGAAAAAGTTGATTGCAAGTATTATTTTTAAGGCAATATCGCTGATTGCTTCGGTGTATGGTCTTGTGTTTACGATTGACAGTATTAAGTCATTCACATTTTTTACAACGCTGTCTAATGTGGCACTTGATATTGTGCTGGCGGTGTTTATTGTGCTTGATGTTATACTGCTTACTAAGGAAAAGGATTATAAGAGCAATGGGCTTTATATTCTTAAATTCCTTATGACACTTTCAATTACACTGACATGTCTGGTGTATATGATTATTCTTGGACCAACTTCCGAGGACGGACTGATTGGTGCATATCTTAATAAATATGCAGGAAGTCTTGGGGTACATTTAATTGGTCCGGTATTTGCAATTGCTGATTTCCTTATGTTTGATAAGGGATTTTCGGCAAAGAAAATATATGCAATATATGCAGTTATTCCACCACTTTGCTATGTTGCATTCGTATACATTCTGGCTGCACTTGGAGTAAGATGGTATGATACAATGACAGCACCTTATAACTTCCTTAATTATGCTGCACCAACAGGCTGGTTTGGCTGGGATTTAAGCAAGATGGGATTTGAATCTCTAGGAATCGGAGTTGTGTATATGATTGTGGTTCTGTTGCTTATATTTATTGGAATAGGGCTTTTATATCTTGCAATTAACGGAGCAGGCAGAGGAGCTAAGGCACAGAAAGCAGAACTTGTGAGCGAGTAGCCGGATAGAGGTATTGAAAATGTGACTTAGAAGTTGCGATATAGAAGAACGTACAATTTATAATAGAATATAGAAGGTTAAAAATGTCCGGCATGCAATTCATTTTAAATCACATGCCGGACATTTTATATACTTTTTCATTGTCTTACTTTATGTTATAATATCGGGCAGGAATTGAAGAAGATTAAATATAGAAAACAGGAGAAGATTATGAAAGAGAATCTTAAGAAGCTGGCTAAATACTATAAGCCGTATTTAGGCACATTTATACTTGATATGATACTGGCAATGATGTCAGCAGCGGTGGCACTTGTGATACCACTTGTTGTAAGGTTCATTACATCAAAGGTCGCATATATGAGTGCCAATGAAGCACTTTCAAGAATTATGATTATTGTTGGAGTACTGTTTGTGCTTGTACTGATACAGTGGGGCTGCAACTACTATATATCTAATTATGGACATGTAATGGGCGCAAAGATTGAGTACGATATGAGGGCAGAGATATTCAATCATTATCAGAAGCTCTCATATTCATTCTATGATGACCAGAAGGTTGGACAGTTATTGTCAAGAATAACATCGGATTTGTTCGATATTACAGAACTTTTGCATCATGGACCAGAGAATATAACTATTTCACTAATTAAGATAATTGGTGCATTATGCATATTAAGTTCGATTGACTTAAGACTTACGATTGCCGCATTTGTGCTGATTCCGTTCATGCTTGTATTCGCGTATGTGCTTAACAAGCGCATGAAGAGAGCATTTAAGAGAAACAGGGTAAGAATAGGTGAGATAAATGCACAGATAGAGGACAATCTGTCTGGAATAAGGGTTGTCAAGTCATTTGCAAATGAAGATATTGAATGTGAGAAATTTAAGAAAGGCAATGACTTATTCCTTGAATCTAAGAGAGACAGCTATCATTATATGGGAATGTACAATGCGGGACTTACTGCATTTACAACAATGATAAATGTAATTGTAATTGCAGCAGGCGGTATTGGAATTGCAAAGGGCTGGGTAAATATTACGGATTTCGTTACATTTTTACTGTATATAAATATATTTACGGAGCCAGTTAAGGTGCTTATTGATTTCACAGAGCAGTTCCAGAATGGCTATTCGGGTTACGAAAGATTCTTAGAGATTCTTTCAGTAGAGCCGGAAATAGCTGATAAGCCTGACGCAAAGGAGCTTACTGATGTGAAGGGTGCAATAACATTTGAAAATGTGTCATTCAGATATAAGGACGGCGTGGACGAGGTGCTTTCCGGGGTTAATCTGTCAGTAAGACCGGGAGAATATGTTGCACTTGCAGGTTCTTCGGGAGTAGGAAAGACAACACTCTGCTCGCTTATTCCAAGATTTTATGAGGTGACGGGCGGTTCGATTAAGATTGACGGAACAGATATCAAAGATGTTACGCTTAAAAGCCTGCGTGACCATATTGGAGTTGTACAGCAGGATGTGTATCTGTTTATGGGTACAATTAAAGAGAATATAAGATATGGAAAGCCAGATGCTACAGACGAAGAAGTAATTCAAGCGGCTAAGCTTGCAAATGCGCATGATTTTATTATGAGCTTTGAGAACGGATACGACACAGATATCGGACAGCGCGGAGTCAAATTGTCAGGCGGTCAGAAGCAGAGACTGTCAATTGCGAGAGTATTCTTAAAGAATCCGCCAATTCTTATATTTGATGAGGCAACATCGGCACTTGATAATGAGAGTGAGCAGATTGTACAGGAATCACTTGAGAAGCTGGCTAAGAACAGAACCACATTTGTAATAGCACACAGACTTACAACTATTGAAAATGCGGAGGAAATCCTGATGCTTACTGACGAGGGCATCAAGGAGAGAGGAACTCACGAGGAGCTTATGAAGCTTGATGGTGAGTATGCAAGAATGGTTAAGATACATAGTAGAACATAACATACCAGTTTACAATGTTTATATGCAATGCTATTATATAGGAAACGTTGGAAGGAAGATGATAATCATGGACAGAACAAGAAGATTAAGAATGAATGCGACATTAAGAGATATGGTAAGAGAGAATCATGTAAGGGTGGACGAGCTTATATACCCTGTATTTGTTACGGAGGAGAACGATGTAATACAGGAGGTACCATCAATGCCGGGAATATGTCAGTATTCGCTTGACCATGTTCTTGAAGAAATCGGACGTGCTGTAGAGGTTGGAATTAAGGGGATTCTGCTTTTTGGAATACCTGTACATAAAGATGAGGTCGGAAGTGAGGCATATGACGAGGAAGGTGTTGTGTGCAGGGCAATCCGCCTTATTAAGGATGCTTATCCAGAGCTTGTTATCATGGCTGATGTGTGCCTGTGTGAGTACACATCACATGGACACTGCGGACTTGTAAAAGATGGCGTTATATTAAATGATGAGACACTGCCGCTTCTTGCAAAGGCGTCAGTTGCTTATGCAAAAGCGGGGGCAGATATAATTGCACCAAGTGACATGATGGATAAGAGAGTTGAGGCAATCAGAAATGCACTTGATGAGGCAGGACTGGTTAATATTCCTATATGTTCATACAGTGCCAAATTTGCATCAGGATATTACGGACCGTTCAGGGATGCCGCACATTCAGCACCGGGATTTGGTGACAGAAAGACATATCAGATGGACCCGGCTAATGGAAAAGAAGCGTTAAGGGAAGTTGAAGAAGACATATTAGAAGGTGCAGACATGATTATTGCAAAGCCGGCACTCGGATATATGGACGTTATGAAAGAGATAGTGCTTAACTTCAATATTCCAATTGTCGCTTATAATGTAAGCGGTGAGTACGCGATGGTTAAGGCAGCAGCAATGAATGGCTGGATTGATGAGAAGAAGATTGTAATGGAGAATATGACAGGCTTTAAGAGAGCCGGAGCTAAGATGATAATAACATATCATGCTATAGATGTGGCAAAATGGTTAAAGGAAGAGTAACATTTTTAGCAGTATTAAATTAAGCAGGAGGAGCTGGTTTTATGAATGAAGAGATGTCAAATGATTTATATGAGAGAGCAGTAAAACATATGCCGGGTGGTGTAAACAGTCCTGTCAGGGCATACAAGGCAGTTGACAGAGTGCCAAGATTCATAGCTTCTGCCAAGGGAGACAGAATTACTGATGTAGATGGGAATGAAATGATTGACTACATATGTTCATGGGGACCGGGAATATTAGGTCATGCACATGACAGAGTAATTGCAAAGGTTAAGGAAGCTGCGGAAGCAGGTCTTACATATGGTGCACCAACCAAGAGAGAAGTTGAGATGGCAGAGCTTATATATGAGCTTATTCCTACAATGGAGGTGAGCCGTCTTGTAAGCTCAGGAACAGAAGCTGTTATGAGTGCAATCCGTGTGGCAAGAGGCTACACCGGAAGAGACAAGATAATTAAGTTCAGAGGCTGTTATCATGGACATTCGGACGGACTTTTAGTAAAAGCCGGTTCAGCAGCACTTACAACATCAGTTCCGGACAGTGCAGGAGTTCCTGCTGATTACACTAAGAATACACTTGTAGCAGAGTACAATGACTGCGATTCTGTGAAGGAGCTTTTTGATAACAATAAAGATGAAATAGCTGCGGTAATAGTTGAACCAGTTGCAGCTAACATGGGAGTTGTGCTTCCAAGACATGGATTTCTTGAATTCTTAAGAGACATAACTAAGGAGAATGGAAGCCTTCTTATATTTGATGAGGTAATAACAGGCTTCAGACTTTCAATAGGCGGAGCGCAGGAGTACTTTAACATAAAGCCAGACCTTACAACTCTTGGAAAGATTGTAGGTGGGGGTATGCCAGTCGGCGCATATGGCGGACGAGCTGACATTATGCGAATGGTAAGTCCTGACGGCCCTGTATATCAGGCAGGAACATTGTCTGGCAACCCGATTGCAACAGCAGCAGGCTTAGAGACTTTAAGAATTTTAAGAGATAATAAGGATATATACGACAGACTTGAGACTAAGACAAAGCGTATTGCTGACAGTGTAAGAAAATGTGGAGCCGGAAGGGTATCGGTTAATCAGATTGGCTCACTTATGAGCATATTCTTTACACCAGATGCAGTTGAAGATTATGACAGTGCAGTAAAGTCAGACACTAAGAAGTATGCAGAATACTTTGGACATATGCTTGATAACGGAATATACATTGCACCATCACAGTTTGAGGCAATGTTCGTATCAGACGCACACACTAATGAGGATATCAACCGTACAATAGAGGTTATGGAAGAATTCTTCAGGAAATAATTCGGATAATAAGTGGGAATACAGATGCAGTTAGGATATGTAGGAATTAATTATAAGAATTCAGACCTTTCAGTAAGGGATAAGATTACATTTACAGACAGCGGGATAGCAGACTTTATGCAGCAGGCAGAGGAAGCAGGTGTGAACCAGTGCATGTGCCTTTCAACATGCAACAGATGCGAAGTGTTTTATCTGTATGAGGATGAAACATTTGTACAAGTAATGTCCGATTTATTCAATGATTATTTTGGACTTACTGATACTAAATTAGCTGGTGTCAAATGTGGTGAAGAAGCACTGGTATATCTGTTTTGCATAGCCGCCGGACTTGAAAGCATGGTGCTTGGAGAGGATCAGATACTAGGCCAGTTAAAGGATGCGGCAGACCTTTCAAGAACGCTTGGACACAGCGGGAAAGAGCTTAATTATATAGTAAGAGAAGCGGTAAGCTGTGCAAAGCGGATTAAGACAGAGTACAAGGTAAGTGAAAAACCAGTATCTGTATGCTATGTCGGTATTCAGGAGTTAGACAGAGTATGTGGCATATCAGGAAAGCACGCACTTGTTATAGGAAGTGGCAAAACCGCGGCTCTTGCCATAAGATATCTGGCAGAATATGGCGCTGATGTAACAGTGTGTTCAAGAACTTATCAGCATGCGAAGGCGTTGCTTAAGGAATTTCCAGATATTCAGGTTATTGCATATGATAAGAAAACAGAAGCACTTAAAAGTAGTGATATAGTTGTCTCAGCGACTTCATCACCTCATCTGGTTATTAGAGCTTCTGAATTATCAGAGGGTAAAAAGATGACACTTCTTGATCTTGCTGCACCAAGAGATATAGAAAAATCTGCAGGTGACATTTGTGGAGTTACTCTTATTGACCTTGACAGGATAGGTGGGATTGTGAAGTCTAATCAGAACGAGAGGGCACATTTGCTAAAGGAAAGCCAGTGCGTGATTGATGAGTATATAGCGGAAACAAAGAAATGGCTCACATCAAGCAGAATGGATACAACTATCCAGTCGCTTGGCAAAAAATGTGATGAGATAGTACAGGATAGCTATGATTATCTTAACCGCAAGATTGACCTTTCAGACCATGACAGGGTAATCTTAAAGAAGATTCTTAAGTCGTCATTACACAGATTGTTAAAAGAACCGATTGAAGAATTGAAAAATGTGGAAGAAAATGAACAGCAGCAGTATAAAGACATGGTGGAGAGACTGTTTGGCTTGTAGGGAGGATTATGCATTACAGAATAGGAACGAGAGGTTCGAAGCTGGCACTTGTCCAGTCGGAATATGTTAAGAGAAGAATGGAAGAGGCGTATCCTGAGGATACATTTGAACTTGTTATAATTAAGACAACAGGCGACAAGGTTACGGATAAGCCACTTGCTGCGATTGGAACTAAGGGGCTTTTTGTAAAGGAGATTGAGGAAGCGCTTCTTTCAGGCAGCATTGATATGGCGGTTCACAGCATGAAGGATATGCCGGCTGAATGTGCGGCTGGACTTACATTTGCAAAGGCGTGGAAACGAGAGGATTGCAGAGATGTACTTATATTAAAGACTGCAGGAAGTTTTTCAGAACTTCCTTCTGGTGCGGTTATAGGAACTGGTAGCCTCAGGCGTGCATGCCAGCTTGCAATGCTGCGTCCTGATATCCAGTTTACTGCTATCAGGGGAAATGTTGATACAAGAATTAACAAACTTATGGACGATTCATACGGACTTGATGGAATTGTGCTTGCAGCAGCAGGACTTAACAGACTTGGCAGGTCATCTGAGATAACAGAGTACCTTGACCCAGAGGTTGTTATTCCGGCGCCTGCGCAGGGAGTTCTTGCGATTGAGACTGCAGAGGTGAATACAGAACTTCTTGATAAGATAAATGCTTTGTCAGATGATAATTCTGATAGAGAAGTTGTGGCTGAAAGAACATTTTTAAGATTGACAGGCGGCGGCTGTCATGCCCCGGTTGGCGCACACTGTGTGACAAAGGATAACGGCGACCTTCGAATGGTTGTGTTATTTGGTAATGATGATTGCAGCAGGATTCTTAGAATTGAAGTTACAGGAACTGACAGTGAGGCGGTTGGCCACGAAGCAGCCCGTATGCTTGGATTGGAGTAGATTGTGGGTAAATACATATATACATATATTGAAAACGGACAGATGTACGATAAAAGCCCTTCCTTTGCAGAATTACTTGCAAAGGAGGGGTTTTCCTGCGAAAAAATAGTTACTGGCAGGATTGAATACATAAAGATTAAAGATTTTGAGACACAGATAAAAGATGCACAGTGGCTTGTGTTTACAAGTAAAAATGCTGTGGCTGGGTTTGTTTATAATGCAGGAAACGTGGTACCTGCAGGAGTTAAGGTTGCTGTTGTTGGAAAGAATACGCAGAATGCTATAAGGACAGCGTGTGGGATTGAGGCAGATTATGTTTCGTCAAAAGCTACAGGATTGGCGCTGGGAGAAGAACTTATGAATATTGCGTCAGGCAGAATTGTGTATCTGTGTGCCGAAGTCACAAGCGGTTCACTTGAGGAAGCTATGAAGGAGTATGAAAAATTAATTAAGATTCCGGTATATAGGAACGAACCTGTGGATTATGATTGCATGGAATACGACAGCAGGAATTGCGGAGATATTGATGGGATAATTGTTACAAGTGGCAGCAGCGGGGAGCGTATAAAATGGCTGATTGACAGACTTGAGGATGTTTTAGTGTACAGCATTGGCCCGGCTTGTAGTAAGAAGCTTATGGAAGCTGGAATTGAGAAAAAACGTATAGTTGAGGCAGAAAAGCACACATATGACGGACTGGTGGAAGCTGTCAGATGCAGAGCCGACAAAAACCAGTGAATGATGAATCAGTATGCCTTGATATTAATGAGTATTTGGAGAGACCAAAGGAGGTGCTCAATATGTTTTCTGAGGTGTTGAGGATATTAGACAGGAATACGGCGGAGCTGATGGTTGACAGGATGAAGGACGAGATGGATGAGCTGAATGTACAGAAAGGTAAGCTTGAAGCGCAGAATGGAGAACTTGAAGCACAGAATGAGGCTCTTAAATCATCTTTTAAGGAAAAAGATGCTGAGATAGAAAGATTAAAGAAGTTGCTAGAAGAACAGAATAAGTAATTATTACAGATGCAGTTATCATTATGGAGTGGTAGCTGCGTTTTTTAATATTAGATGTTACAGAATGAATGAACAGTATATAACAGTTGACAACACAAGGATAACTGTTATATACTGTTTATTGTAAAGGAGACAAATGATATGCGTATTATTTTGAATCATTCTTCAATGGTTCCGATTTATGAACAGCTCATGGAGCAGATTAAGTCAGAAATATTTGAAAATAAGTTAAAGGAAAATGAAGCACTTCCTTCTGTAAGGACGCTTGCAGGGGAACTTCGCATAAGCGCGCTTACAGTAAAAAAGGCGTATGATGCACTTGAAGATGCCGGATTTGTAACAACGGTTCATGGCAAAGGAACATATGTAACAGCTACAGATAAACAGCTGGCACTCGAAGCAAGAAGAAAGGCAGTGGAGGATGATTTTATGAAAGTGATTGACAGGGCAAGGTCTATGGGACTTGACAATCAGGAAATAATTGGAATTGTTAATCTGCTGATAGGTGATGATTAAATGATAACATTTGAAAATGTTAAAAAGAGATATGGGGATTATATATTTGATATACAATCAATGAATATACAGCAAGGAATGATAACCGGTCTGATAGGAAAGAATGGTGCTGGGAAGAGTACTGCTATCAGCCTTATATTAGGGCTTGTCAACCCTGATAGTGGATGTGTTAAAACATTCGGAGTTGAAGCAGGAAAACTTTCTGCCGAAGATAAGAAAAGAATAGGGGTATTGTTGGATGATTCAGGATTTTGTTCACAACTTAGTGTGAATGATATAGAACATATTCTTGCTAAAATGTATCCAAGGTTTAACAAAGATTTTTTTGAGAGGAAATGTCTAGAATACAGATTTCCGATGAATAAGAAGATTGCAGAATTTTCATCTGGAATGAAAGTGAGATTAAAGATACTTATTTCGATAACACATAATGCAGAACTGTTAATTTTAGATGAACCCACGGCAGGACTTGATGTCCAGGCACGCAATGATGTGCTTGACATACTTCGTGAGTATATGGCGGAAGATGAAAACAGGTCAATAATAATTACTTCACACATTTCCTCAGATATTGAGAATCTGTGTGATGATGTTTATCTGATTAATGATGGAAGAATAATATTACATGAGGATACTGATACAATAGTGGAACAGTATGGAATAGTTAAGGTTAAAGAAGAACAATATGAAAAGCTTGATAAGAATTATATATTAAAGACTAAGAAGGAATGTTACGGTTATGCATGTTTTGTCAGCAGCAAAGCATTTTATAAGGAAAATTATCCTGATATAACTGTTGAGAACGGTGGCATAGATGAACTTATTCTTATGATGGCAGGAGGGGATAGATAATGTGGGGATTATTTGAGAAAGATTTAAGAATGATTATGCAGAGAAAAAAGGTATTCATTATTTTCGTTCTTCTGGCAGTTTTTATTGGGTATAGTCAAGTTAGTCCTGAATTTGTTCTTGGGTATATTCCAATGCTTACAATAATAGTTATTGTCGGAACAATATCATATGATGAATATGATAATGGATACAGGTTTTTAATGACGCTTCCTATTGATGCTAAAATGTATGTGCTTGAAAAATACATATTTTTTATCGCAGGAACAATAACATCATGGGTTGAGGCATTTATAATATATTTTGGGATTATGATTGTAAAGAATCAGACTATAAGTATTTCAGGGGAAGGAGAAGTAATGTTTGTTTCCCTTATTGTGGTGCTGCTTTTTGTTGCCTGTATAATTCCGGTTCATATAAAATATGGCGTGGAAAAGAGCAAGATAGCTCTGATTATATTTATTGGAACAGTGGCTGTTGTGTTTTATTGTATAAGAAAAATAATTGGAATGGATAGACTTATTAAAATCTCTGCATTTCTGGATAATGTAAATATAGCTATGCTTATACTGGTGGGAATAATATTTACGGTTATCTTATTATTCATATCATACATAATCAGCTATAGTGTGATGAGAAAAAAGGAGTTTTAAGACTCCTTTTTTGAAGAAAAATAAAAAAGTACTGTACAAATCAAAATCCTTGTTTTATAATAACATATAAAAATAGTATGTTTGTGTATTGCATAAACATACAGTCTGATTTATGAATGATATTCAATAATAACATTTATTGATTGGATTCATGAATTGATATTAGAAAATGTGGGACAATACCACAAGAAAAGAGGATTGTATGGGAAAGATATATAAATCAGCAGCAGACTTAATAGGTAACACACCACTTGTAGAAGTCGGACATATTGAAGAGAAGTTTGGACTTAAAGCAAGAGTACTTGTTAAGCTTGAATATTTTAATGCAACAGGAAGCGTTAAGGACAGAGTTGCCAAGGCAATGATTGAAGATGCTGAGGAGAAAGGTATTCTTAAGCCAGGCGCAACAATTATTGAGCCTACATCTGGCAATACAGGAATCGGACTTGCTGCTATTGCAACAGCAAAGGGTTACAGAACAATAATAGTTCTTCCAGAGACTATGAGTGTTGAAAGAAGGAATATAATTAAGGCATATGGTGCAGAGATTGTACTTACTCCTGGCTATAAGGGAATGACAGGTGCTATTGCCAAGGCAGAAGAATTAAAGAATGAGATTGAAGGAAGCATGATTGCCGGACAGTTTGTTAATCCTGCTAACCCGGATGCACACAGAAGAACAACTGGTCCTGAGATATGGAATGATACAGATGGAAAAGTTGATGCATTTGTTGCAGGTGTTGGTACAGGCGGAACAATTACAGGTGTTGGTGAATATCTTAAGTCTAAGAATGACAAGATTGAGATAATTGCAGTTGAGCCTGCAACTTCACCGGTACTTTCACAGGGCAAGCCGGGACCACATAAGATTCAGGGAATTGGAGCAGGCTTTGTTCCAGAAATTCTTAACACTAAGATATATGACAGCGTAGTTCCAGTTGATAATGATGACGCATTCGAGTATGCCAGATTGATATCACACACAGAGGGAATTCTGGTTGGAATATCAGCTGGTGCGGCACTTTACGCAGCAATCGAGTGGGCTAAGAAACCAGAGAACGAAGGTAAGACAATCGTTGCACTGCTTCCGGACAGCGGCGACAGATATTACTCAACATCACTTTTTGAGAACTAATAGCAGAATAAATGTGTCAAATGTGGACATTCTATAAGGGCAGGGCGTAAGTCCTGCCCTTTTCGTGCTTTGAAGGGATTTAGCGGCAATATGGGATATCGAAAGGTGCTTTAAAGTGCGGGTGAAAATGTGCTGGTGAAAGGAGTAAGCATGACTGATTTTACAACTAACATAGACATGAATGTCCGCATGATGAATGAAAAGTTAAGAGTGGACAGGAATTTTGACATTCTGCAAAGAGATGTATTAATAGGTGGGAAGAGAACACATTTTTACTTTATAGATGGATTCGTACAGGAAGAAACAATTGAAAAACTGGTGCAGTTTTTTTATTCATTGAAAGAATCGGACATAAAGGATATAGATACATTCTTAGAAGTAGGAATGCCGTATACAGAGATTGAAAAAAACGGACATTATGACGAAGTAGAGAAGGCATTTCTTTCAGGACAGACAGTCATGATAATAGATGGCTTTGACGAATGTATACTTATTGACTGCCGTACTTATCCGATGCGTTCAGTTACAGAGCCTTACAAAGACAAGGTTCTGCGTGGCTCAAGAGACGGATTTGTCGAGACGCTTGTGTGCAATGCAGCACTTTTAAGAAGAAGAATAAGGGATAGCCGCTTTTCAATGGAAATGTATACTGTAGGGGAGCGCTCCAGGACAGATGTTGCCGTGTGCTATATTGATGATAAGGTTGATAAGAAGCTGCTTGAAAGAATTGAGAATCTGATAAGCAGCATAGAGGTTGAAGCGCTCACTATGAATATAGAGAGCCTTGCAGAATGTATGTTTAAGGGGAAGTTGATTAACCCATTTCCAAAGTATAAATATTCCGAAAGACCTGATACCGCTGCAGCAGCACTTTTTGATGGAAATATAGTTATTATGGTAGATACATCACCTGCAGTAATGATAATTCCAACAAATGTATTTGATATAATAGAAGAAGCAGATGATTTTAATTTTTCGCCAATGATAGGAACTTATATAAGACTGTCGAGGTTCTTCTTTACATTGCTGACTGTTTTTCTTACACCTGTGTGGCTTTTGCTTGAAAGCAATCCACAGTGGGTGCCTGAATGGTTGAAATTCATAACGATAAGTGAGGATATAACGGTTCCGGTTATATTGCAGCTTTTTATTCTTGAACTTGCAGTTGACGGGCTTAAGCTGGCGGCGGTCAATACGCCAGGAATGCTGTCGACACCTTTGAGTATTCTTGCCGGTATTGTTGTGGGAGAATACGCTGTGGAGTCCGGGTGGTTTAATTCAGAATCGCTTCTTTATATGGCAGTTGTAACGGTTGGAACTTACTCACAGGCAAGTTTTGAGATGGGATATGCATTAAAATTCATAAGAATAGTTAATCTGATTCTTGTCCAGTTCTTTGGAAGAATCGGACTTCTGGCAGGAGTCATATTTGCAATAGTTCTTGTATGCTTTAACAGGACAATATCAGGAAAAAGCTATATCTATCCTGTGATACCTTTTAACAGCCAGATGTTTAAAAGAAAAATTCTGCGGGTAAGACTGCCACACAAAATAAAAAATAACTAGCAATATATGGCGTATTAAGTACTAAAATATGGCTTAATGCGCCATATATTGCTAATTAATTATTGATATGATATAATACAAAAAACATTTGAATAAGATATATAAGATTTATGGATTAGGAGATGTTTAATTATGATTAGTGATTATGAGGAAGTTGTTATCAGGTTTAAGGCATATAGGATAAGTTATCCATTAACACAGAAAGAACTTTCGGATAAATCAGGCGTTTCATTAAGAAGTATTACTCGGTTTGAAAGTGGAGAAGATATAAGTCTTGTTAATTTTATGAAATTAATGAATGCGATGGAGCTTATGAATAATTTCGTGAATGTGATACCAGATATGAACAACCGGCCATCATCTTATTTGAAAAATGTTAAAACAAGGCAGAGAGCATCTGCAAAAAGAAAAGCAGATACTGGATTTAAATGGGGGGAAGATGAATGATAAATACAGCGGAGGTAATGCTTTGGGGCACAAGAATTGGAATAATTCATATGAATGAAGCAAATGGGGTTGTTGCATTTGAATATGATAAAGATTTTTTAAAGAGTAACATTGAGGTATCACCTATACATATGCCATTATCAGAAAGAGTGTATGAATTTCCGGAACTTGCAAGGACAGCATTTCATGGAGCACCTGGATTGATAGCGGATTCGCTTCCAGATAAATTTGGTAATAAAATTATAGACAGATGGCTGGCTGAACAGGGAAAATCAATTAGTGAATTTAATGTTATAGACAGACTATGCTATACAGGAAAAAGAGGTATGGGGGCATTAGAATATATACCAGCAACAAGTCCGTTTGACAGTACAATGGAGGATGTTAATATATCGAAAATGGTAGAGTTTGCATCTGATGTATTATCTGATAGAAAAGATAAGCTGATTAATCTGAAAGATAATGCTGGATATAGCCAGCTTGTGCTATTGGGAACATCTGCAGGTGGTGCAAGAGCAAAGGCGCTGATTGCATGGAATGAAGATACGGGAGAAATAAAAAGTGGACAGATTAATGCTGGTGATGGATTTAAATACTGGCTTATGAAGTTTGATGGAGTATCTAAAAATGGGGATCATAATCTGGAAGATTCAGTAGAATATACAAGAATTGAATACGGATATTATCTTATGGCAAAAGCAGCGGGGGTAATTATGAATGAATGCCGTCTGCTTGAAGATGCCGGATATGCACATTTTATAACTAAACGTTTCGATAGAAACAACAATAAAAAAATTCATATGCAGACATTAGGAGCAATTTCACACATAGATTACAATACTCCGGGATTATGCAGTTATGAACAGGCAGCATATTATATGAACAGACTTGGCATACCATATTCAGATGTGGAACAATTTTATAGAAGAATGGTTTTTAATGTTATTCTGATTAATCAGGATGATCATGTAAAAAATGTCTCTTTTCTGATGGATAAGAATGGTTCATGGAGATTGTCACCCGCATACGATGTCACATTTGCATATGACAGCAGCAATATGTGGTTGAAAGCACATCAGATGCTTATAAATGGAAAAAGTTCAGATATAAGTTATGATGATTTGATAAAATGTGGAATAAACATGGGAGTAAGCAAAAGAAAATGTGATGCAATAATATCGTATATAGAAGATGTAGCAAAAAGATTTTCAGATTATATGGAAATGGCAGGTGTCAGGGAGAAAACCTGTCAGATGATGAATGACATTATAATCAGAAATAATAAATATTAGAAAAACAGGAGATTAATCATGGAAAAAACAAACGAGAAAAAAGATTTTTTACAGAAAACATGGGTGGTGTGCGCTCTTGCACTTGTGTGTACATTCCTTTGGGGAAGCGCATCACCATGTATAAAATTAGGATATGCGCTGTTTAAGATACCGTCAAGTGAAACATGGACACAGGTATTATTTGCAGGAACAAGATTTGTGATGGCAGGAGTACTCACAATCTTAATTGGAAGTATTCTTAACAGAAAAATGCTGCTTCCAACGAAATCAAGTGTACCAAGCATTGTAAAATTGGCAATGTTCCAGACAATTCTGCAGTACATATTCTTCTATATCGGACTTGCACACAACAGCGGAGTAAAGGCGTCAATAATTAACGGTTCTAACACATTTTTCGTAATACTTGTATCGACAATTATATTCAGACAGGAAAAGCTGAATCTGAAGAAAATTATCGGCTGTGTGATTGGTTTTGCAGGTGTTATCGTAGTCAGCATGAATGGACAGAAAATCGACATGAACTTAAGTATTATGGGTGACGGAAGCCTTTTCTTATGTGCGTTGTCATATGCATTTTCATCATGCCTTATGAAGAACTATTCAAAGAAAGACAATCCGGTAATGTTGAGCGGTTATCAGTTCATATTCGGCGGAATAGTAATGATTATATTAGGGCTTGTGATGGGAGGCAGAATTACACATGTGTCAGTATCAGCAATACTCATGTTATTTTATCTTGCATGCATATCAGCCGTAGCCTACTCAATATGGGGAATACTGTTAAAGCACAACCCGGTATCTAAGGTAGCAATCTTCGGTTTCACCAACCCGGTATTCGGCGTGCTTCTTTCAGCATGGTGGCTTGGAGAAGGAAGCAAAGAGCTTGGAATAAATGCACTTATAGCGTTAGTACTTGTTTGCATAGGAATATGTATAGTTAATGTGAAGGGGAAGAAAGCAGAGTAGATAAAAAAGACCGGTTCAGTTAATGCCTGAACCGGTCTTTT
>ULWA01004593.1_pt1 | contig 19362 bp, 17 predicted proteins | sample 1959991 | NCBI WGS metagenome assembly ULWA01 (sample SAMEA4835802, study PRJEB28245) | human gut metagenome | biome: gut microbiome; material: fecal sample | place: Denmark | collected 2008
CAATATTAAAATATATGTCTGAAAAATTTTTTACTTTGCCATTTTTAAGGGTTTTTGAAAAATCTTAAAAAGTGAAACTTTTTAAATTCCTCCACAGTTATTTTGATAGTGTAAATGTGTAGATTGATCTTATGCTTATAAGATCAATCTACTATGCTAAAGAACGATTATTAAGTAGATTAATCATTTTTAGAATAAGAATCAATATTATCAATAGAATCATCTTTTGCTTGAGGAATAGTATAATATTAGTTTAGGAACTAAGACGAATCATAGTATATAAGTAGTATAATCATAGTTAATGTATAAACATATAAATCTTTTTTATTATTAATAATTATCAATTTTAATTTTAAATAAATTACACTATTAAAATATCTATCTGAAAAAAATTTTACTTTGCTAAAAATTGGGTATTTTTGGCAAAATTTGTTAACAAATTATGAACAAATGTTAATAAATAGAAAAATAATCCTCTATGGCATAAAACCATAGAGGATTTTATTTATTTCAATTAAAATTCTTCATAATTGTCAAGAGCATCGTAATCAACAAAGATACCATAAGCTCTCTTATGTAGATTCTTTTTAGCAAGAATCATACGAAGATCTTCATATTCTTCCTTGACTGCAATCCAATGATCGATATCAGGGTCATTACGATTTTCACGGATGTAGTCAGATAGAATAGTAAGTCTAGCATTAATCTGCTTTAGAGCATATAGTACATCTTGTTCAGATTCTGCATTCTTTGCTCTGACTTGGAATTCATAAAGATCGTTTTCTACATCTCTAAGTCCAGAATATTTTAGATATCCCAGAAATCCACCATTCTTCTTAGCTTCTGTAAAGATTTGATTTACATCCTCTGTGATATAAGCATCTGTATCAATTCTATTCAGAGCCATGATAACAGATTCAATCTTCTTGATATATAGAATAGAAGCAGTAATATCTTTACACTTAGAAAGAAGATGGATTGCAGCAGGCCGTTCAAAATCTACGTTGCAATATAGCCTTAGAGACCAATCAAGCATAGACAGATTAACCTGGCGCTTAACTTCATTTTCACATCCAGGCATTTCTTGATATAGCTTATCTACACCAGTCTTAAAAGAACCTTCTGCAAAACCAAGTGAAGATAGATAAGCGTCTGCTTCTACATCATTAGGAAGAGAGAAGCAAGAAGTAACCTTAGATAGAGCATCAGCTAGACCAAAAGATAGAATAGCTTTATATTGAACAGAATCCCTAATAATCAGCTGAGTATTCTCTTTAGCAAAGAAAATATCAATATGCTCTCTAACGACTTCAGAAGGTCTAGAGTCAGCAGTCATATGATAAGCATTAAATAGAATAATCTGTGCTACTTCTTCATTTGTCAGACCATAATCAAACATCTTAGAATCAATTTCACACTTATATTCTCCAACCTTACAAGGCTCTCCAGCAATAAAGAAAGCATTGATATCAAAGTCAGAGAAAGTAGGATGAACAATACATCCAAAAGGCAGCTTATCTGTATTATTAGTATAGATGAATTCTCTACACTTGCCAGTAGTAATAATGAAATTCAGATCTTTTCTAATATTTTCTACAGCAGCCTTTGAAGTAGAAAGATCACGGAGTTTCTCAATATCACTAATTAGATTTTCAATCTTAGAATCCATTGATTATTCCTCTCCTTTATTTTAATTATTTGGTGCATAATTTGCAATGAAATTATAATTACCTGTACTACCAGAAGGAATATATTCAGGATCCCAATTGGTAAAAGTATATCCATCCTTTACAGGCTTAGCAGGATAGAAATCTTCCTCTTCAATGTTATAATTAGTTTTAGCAAAAGGAAGCACTCCATTGTCTAGACTATATCTAATCTCATATTCAATAGGAGTATAGATAAATGTATAAATATTATCATAAGAATCTATGATAATAGAATTAGTATTGCATTTATATCCATCAATACTAATAGGATATACAATTTCTCCAGGCTTCTTATTTATATGAGTATCTTTTAGAGTCTTTCCAGAAGAAGAGATATATTTGATATTTACATTCCAAATATACCAATTAGGAGTTCTATTAGCATCAAGTGCACTAGTATTCATGAAAGCATCAGTAATATCACCAAATGTTTTATCATTATTCCAATACTCCACAGATTGGACGTCTGAGAGAGCAATACAATCTTTAAACATGGAATTGCAATTCATTCCATTAGCTGCAACAAAGTAGGAGAAGCAACTAATATCATAGAGAGAAGAAAAACCTTCAAAAGCATGGCTCATATCATCATTACAATGAATCGCATCTTCACAAGCAAGATTGATAATTCCATCATCATAAGATGCATAAATAGGAGTAATAGTAGAAGATATATCTACACAGTTATCAATATAATCTACAATTCTAAATCCTAGAATATTATCTTTACTGCCAGCAATTGTCTCAAAGATCTTATTAAGCTCAGTACCAGTTTTAAGAATCGGAAGAGATTTCCAAGTGGCAGTAAAATTAATATCTCCAATAGTTCCAGCAGGAATAGATTTAGGCTCCCACCCATTGAATACAAAATCTTTTCTTGTAGGAATAGGAGGTGTATAGGTATCATCTTCTATAGTATACGAAGATTTTAGATCAACATCAATTTCACCACCATCTAGATTATATCCGATTGAATATTCAATAGGAGTATAGATGAAATTGAATTGCTGATTATCTTCTTTCAGAATCTGAGGTTCAGGAGCTATATATCCTGGAATCTCTTTAGGATAAACATATGTATCTTTTTCTGCAGTGGAGCAGAAAGATCCAATTATAATATTATTATCTTCCATAATTAACCCTCCACTGCTTTATTAGTAGAAGATAGGCAAGTAGCATAATATGCAAGAGCTGTAGTACTAGTGTTGTATTCAAACCAAGCAAACAAAGTCATATTTCCATTAGGCTTATATTTAGTTGGATCAATAATAGTAGCAGCAATCTTACTAGTAGACCAGCCTTTGAAAATAAATCTAGGATCGGTCCATGTAGGAGTTACAATAGTTCCGATAGTATCTCCATCTCTAACAGACATGGTAGCAGGCAATTTCAATCCAGGAACATTTGCTTCATTTGTATCAAAGTTAATGGAGAAATTATTGCTACCAGTAAGATCGATTTTGATATTATAATCACCAGCATCATAAAGTTGAAGAACATAAACGTCATATGCAATATAGCTGCCAGCAGCAGAGTTCATTGCATATACACGATCTTCTATTGTAGCAGTAATTGCTTTACTAGTAGAATTATTCTTAAAGCTAGCATTATAGTTAATTGGAACGTAAAAACAAGGTACATAACCTTCAGCAACAGTCATCTTAACTACATCAGAACCGATAGTAGTATTTTGTGCAATAAGAAGATAATTCTTAGAAGTATCATATGTCTTAATAAGACCATAATAGATGTAAGAAGTGGTAGACATACTACCACCATCTGCATCTTCAGTATCAGTAATTACATAATACCAATGGTTCTCCTCACGATCCTTAATAGGAGGAATGGTCTGTTCAGTGACTACATGAATAACAGAAGATCCATCCTGAATCTCCTTAATTTGCTCTCTAATTTTACCAGTAATATTGATATATCCATTACCATTTTTGATATATAGGTCTTCATTATCAATATCTACAACCAGCTCATGGTTTTGATGATTATTCTTATTTTTAAATTCATCAAGCACGATTGGAATTCTGGCAATATATTTATCATTATCAGCCATGTGCTTTAGCCTCCTTTTCATAAAAATAAAAACTAAGTAGCACCATTAATATTAAGTTTTGAAAAGCCAAAATAAAGGTGGATAGGATTTGCTCCTATCCACCCAATTTAGATATTACTGCTTATCTGCAGACTCTTCGACAATCTTCTGATCATCATCAGACAGAACATCTGCTCCAAGACCCAGATCACCCTGTTCAGTGATAACAGAATACTTTGCATCGGTAGACTTTTCAGGACACATAATAAATTACCTCCTTATAGTAATTATTTAGAAGTATAATATTTAGCTTCTGATAATATCATAAATCTTCTCAAGCTCTGTTACATAATAACGAATTGCTTCAGTAAGAGCATCAATGATATTATTGTTATAATCGATAGACATAGTAGCATAGTAAAGAAGCTTCTTAAACACTTCATCTACAATATACTTACCATTCTTATCTTTGCCATATTTAGTAATCATCTTATTATAAGCTTGTTGACAAAGCTGTAGATATTGCATTTCACCTTGGACAGCAGCATTGATTTGAGCAGTGTCATAATAATAATTAGAGAAAGAATCCTTATAATAATTCAGGCAGCTTTCAAGCTTCTGATTCTTATAATCCCTACAGATAATTCTAGTCTTATATTGAGAAATAAATTTATGCGGTGCATATGCTGCTTCTATGTCATTCATGATATCATCATGAATTCTTTGTACATCTTCCTTTTTATTGCCGCTCTCATGAATATAACTCATGGCTTTATCAATTCTTTCAATGAAATATTCAGAGTTAAAAGCCATGAAATCATAAGTAAGTTTATATAGATCACTATTAGTCTCTTGAGTATTAACTAAATACACATCTTTTGTTGTTGCATTGATTCTATCATTACGATGCTTAAAACGTGCCATCTTATCATGCTTGAGCATATCATCGATCTTAGTATAAAGATCATTAAGTTCTTTTGTTTGGTCAGCAAGTTTTCTAGCGTTGAGCCCATATCTATTCTTAACAAAAGCCATTAGAGATTTGTTAATATCATTAACACTCATTTTAGAAAACATGCTAATCAATTCTGCATCTTCATTGCAATTCTTCAGATTTGCAGCAGTGCATGCTTCCTTAGCCATTTGATATAGAGCTTCACATTGAGCATTTGTAAATGCACTTTCTTGCATGTACTCCCGAATCGGAGCTTCAAGTTTAAGAACCATAATTAAAATCCTCCATTTAAATCTTCAAATCTATCATCAATAGCATCAAACAGAGCATCGTTATCTGTATCTTGCTCACGTCTATCTCCACCAAATTTCTTATAAAGCATAGTATAATATAGACGAATTGCTCTACAAGAATCTTGATCTTTAGGGAAATTGATATAATCATCAATTATCTTATTGAGTCTAGTAAGCTCATCAATGAGCTCTTTCTTCATTTTAGGATCTAGACCTTCTTTTGCTAGTTCCTTTTTAATATAATCTACAGAAGTTTTGATACGAGCTAGTTTCTTAGGATGCTCATCTTGAACATTCAATACATATTCAAGAAAATCATTAAAGTAATAAATATAAGCATCAATTTGATCTAGAAAATCTGGACGTTGTTTTACTTCATCACCATAGTAGTCTTTATAAATATTATCAGTCATTTTAATTTTAACAAGACAGCTATGAAGTTCCTCGCCATATCCAAACATTGCAGCAAATGTATCTGCAAATTTTTCATTTGTATAATCAAATCTGCTTCTTCTCATATTATCTCCCATAGACTCATGGAAAGATCCAGGAAGAACTTTAGACAATGTTTTCTTTACAGCATTAAAAGCTGTATTAAACTTAATAAGCTCAGCATTAATGATATCAATAGTTACGGCCTTTCCTTGCTTAATTTTTTCTTTAATAAGATCATTAATTTTAGAAACAAGGCCATTCATTCTTCTTGCAGTTGTATATCTATCATCAGGATCCGTAACTGCTTCAAAGAAACTATGGCCAACTTCATGAAGCATAACTGCAACTAGCTCTTCATCACTATATCTATCGTCGTCAATCATTCCAGCATTAATTGCCATAATAAAACTGACTCCAGGAAATACTTTCTTATATTTAAATCCAGAAGCATCTGCAGTTAGAGAATTAAGAATTCTTTTTCTTTCTTCTGGAGTATAAAAAGTATCTACAGGAAATGCATATGCATTAGGTAAATAGCTAGGCTGAATATAAAGAGCATAAGATTTAAATCCAAAAGTATTTTCTGCAACTCTATTAAACTTTAGAATCTCTGGATTCATATTAGTAGAAGAATTTACAGGCTTTCCTTTAATTTTCTTTCTTACTTTTGAAAATGCATCTTGGAAAGGTTTAATAGCATCTTTACCAAGATAAACCTCATTAAGAGGACCAACACCTACAATCATATTATTCTCCTTTCAATTAAAATATTCATTTTAATTACTAGGATGTGGAAAATAAATAGGAATAGGTATAAAACCTATTCCTATTATAATTATATTTTAAATATTAAATATAGTGGCCACAGAATTCCAAGAAATATGAATAAAGAGCCCTATGACATAAGCTGCAAGTGTGCATTTATCTTTTGCATCTTTATCATCAGATATACCAAATTTTCTTCTAAAATCTTCTGTAGAGAATATTTTATTGATAATTGTTGTTATGGTATGCATTCCTACTACTGCAAGTCTAGGTATAATTTTAGCTCCTTTAGAAACATACATTGAGAATTCATATGAGTTAAAAATGAGATTATATTCTTTTTCAAATCCACCTTTAACAGCGATAGCTTTACAAGCTTCTTCCATTACAGGTGCAACTACAATTACAACTAGGTTTCCGCCAAGTCCACCCATTAATTTACATAGGACTAAAGATATTAAATTACCAATAATTAGAAACCAAGCAAGCAATGTGAGTGCATCTGCAGTCTTTCTTTGAGATTCAATGTTTTTAAGATTTGGGTTTGCAGTAATTACAGTTTTATCAACATTATCTGCTAATTTTTGAAATAGATCAGAAACAATATTGTGAATCTGCTTCTTTGTTTCAGATGTTGTGCCATTTTTCTTAATGAGATCTACTATATCATTAGCAGCTTTGCTTAATTTGTCTTCTGCACCTTTTATTCCTATCTTTTTTAAATCAGATGGTTTAGGCCCAGAAGCTTCAAGTAAATAACTTTCAGAAATAGATAAATGATATTTTTTGCATGTTTCACAAATTCGTTGAACATCAATAGGTGGTAGTTCGAGATTCATAAATATTTGTGAAGATTCATGCAATAATTCTATACAAGTAGATTCAGTAAATATAGCCATTATTTTGATTCCTCCCTATATTTAGTAATTATTAATTTGTAATCAAAAAAAAAACGATTTGAATTTAACAATAAAAGAGGTGCTATGGATTACTCCATAGCACCATTATTTAAATGATCGGAGTTAAATTTCGTCCGTATCAATAACCATATTGACGCCGGCACTTTCCATCAGATCCTTAACTTCCTTAGAAGTATTCGGATGAATCAGGACACTCAGATTCTGAGCACTCATGCCTTCATTAGCAGCAATAATGCCGTTCAGAGTCTCAATGACACTCTCACACTTCAGTTCTGCACACTTCTGCACATCCTCAACATCAGTGAAGAACTTGTCATCAGGAGTCTTAGCAACGACGACATTGTTATACTCACGTTTGACAGCATCCACAGGATTGACAACCTGGGGATCCTCATACACCTTGACTTCATCATCATTAGGGCCAACTTGGACATCCATCTCGATATCATCGACGCCATCACTCTCACGAACAACATACTGAGTGCACTGAACACCATATCTCTCCAGACCGGGGACATACTTCATAGTGCTTTCATCAACAACAACGAACAGATTCTGAGCACTAACACCCTCATTGCAAGCAATGATCTTGTTCAGAGAATCCATCAGGTTGCTCTCTGACAGCTTAGCATACTTGACAACATCCTTGCAGTCAACATAGTAGCTCTCATTGCACTTAGCAACAGAAATAGTCTCAGGATCACTCTTAGCAGCAGAGATAGGATTATCGATCTTCTCATCTTCAGAAGAAGCAACAACCTCAGAGTCAGGACCAACCTGAATATCCATAGTCATCTCATCGGACTCATCAAAAAAGTTTAGCATAAGATATACCTTCCTTTGCAAAAGAATATAAAATATATTATCCGGATAATTTATAATCAACCATAGATATCAAAACTAACAGAAGATTCGTTAATTTTGTTCTTGGTAGATTCACTCATTGTATTATAATCGGATTTAGTCATAATGACTCTAATGTTAGAAGCACTAATATCATCGTCTTCATGAACCTTAATGATATTATTTAGTGCATTCTCATACTTAGTTTCCTTACATGCATCCATATAGCATTTAAGATCATTGTGATCAACGTAATAATTATCACCGTATTTGGCAATCATAACATTACGAGGATCCATTCTTAGTTTACTAATAGCCTCAATAGGACTATTAGCTTCAACTGGAGGTTCTTCATCAGGAGTATGTACAGGAATATCACTAAAAGTAGAATCAGTAGGATCTTCATCATCATGAAGAATAACCTTCATATCACTCTGATTATTATCATTCTGAATCTTAAGATCTACAGGATCTTGGAAATATACATGACAGTCTCTAGGAATTTCAACTTCCTCTAGAATAGGAGCTTCATAATTCATATTAGTTTTCCTCCTTTTAATTACTACTAGAATCATCTAGAAAAGTTATAGCTTCTATATCTTGTTGATGTACAGGTAATTGTTGTGCTTCTTGCATAGTTGGCAAAGCATACATATTATCTTTAATCATATCAATTCTATTAGAAATGGATTGACTAAATTGGTCTAGTTGAGGAACTTGATATGCTCCCTCCGGATCTAAGTAAATATTAGACTGAGATAGTAGCATATTTTGCTCTTCAGGATTAAATGATTTTTCATGACCTTCTATTTCTTCAATAGTTTCTTTATCAGCAGGATCTATATAAGGAGCATATTCTTGCATAAATAAATCATATCTACCAAATACTTTAGATGGTGGAATAAATAAATATCCATTATGGACCAATTCATGCTCTGTAGCTGTAAGAGGATATAATCCTATAATACATCTATAGTGGCAAGCCATTACTTCTTTAGCAACCATTTCTACAGAAAGGTCTTCATGATTAGCTAGTCTCTTTTCATAAACAATTCGTACTATATCCTCCAATACAAATGGAGTATGATGAATTTCAATTTTTACACGTTTACTATCATTATTAGTAATATCAGGATTAAGCCCAGATCTATCCATTCCACAATATTCTCTAAGATATTTGACCATCTCTCTATATTCAAAAGATCCTCGAACTTCAGATTTAACGTCCTTTACATATCTTTCAAAGTCTTTTGGATTTGCAAGGTCATAATCTTCTTGATCATAATCAGGTAATTGCCCTATATGGAATGTTTTACCAGAGCTATCTCTGATATCATCTAATTTGATAAGATTAACAGGATTAATCATAATTAAACCCTCTCACTCATTATAGTTTAGTTGATTTTATACATTAAATATTTTATTTTAATTAGATATTATAATAGTGAAGATCTATGGAATGATCTTCACCGAATAATTTTCTTAATATGAAAGGAAGTACTAAAATGAGTATTACTATCAAGGAACAGTTTATCAAATCTATTATCAATGATTCTGTCTGTGTACCCTCTAAGGCTATGAGAGAAATTTTCAATAATAATTGGAAATTGGTAAGCAATGAAATGCTGTATATTCTCATTACTGAGTCTATGCATACTCTGAATGATAAGTTCAGATTGCTTACCAATCTGATGGCATTTGCTGATGAAGAATTCAGAAAGACTATCGATGCTTATATTAAGTGTCGAAAATATGAGTATGATCTTATTAGAAAGAAAACTGGTCAAGGAATGAAATTTGTCTATAATGTTTACTCTATGAAGTATCATGAGAAGCATACAGACAGATGCATCGAGGAGTTAAGCAATCATCAAGGCCAGTGCAACAGATTTATTGGCACTGCAATTGATCTTGATGCTGCACGGGCAATGATTATTCTTGATCACGAGCAGTATCGAGAAGATGAAGAAGATACTCATGATACCAGCTATCAGTTGTTCTATATGGTATCTAAAACTCTGCTTTTCAAAGAGGAGTATGAAGATCTTGATTGCTCTAATGGAGATATTTATTTTAATAAGGATGGCAATATCATTGATCTCTTTATCTATGACTTTAGAGTTGATGAGCATAGTCCTTCTGAAAAGAAATATCCTATCTTTGATTACAATGAATCTGTAGAGATTCCTTACGACCACCTTTTCAAGTTTAAAGGTATTGATAAATTAATTCCTAATAAGAAGGTAAAGGTTTATAATAGTTTTTATACCAGAGGCCTTTGTGATGTGACCGAAAAAGAGAATTATATCATCGCATATCTGAATGACAATTCTTTTATTGGTCACAATGCAGTTGTTCGTAATAATAATAAAAAGACTGCATTGGTAGAAGGTTTCCCGATTCAGTATATTGATCTTGTTTAATAAAGAAAGGAATAGATTATGAATAAGGATAAAAAAGCTTTCATTGATTCCATTATTGAGAATAAGGAAATTCTCACATTTACTATGAGAGATATGTATGAATCTCTCAAAAATATTAGAAAGGATTTCTATGAAGAAATAACTACCGATGAAGTTCTACTTCATATGATTTATGATTCCAATATTCCTGTTGCCAATAAGAGACTTTTGTTTATGCAGCTTAAGTCTTTTACAGAGAATGAAGATATTAAAGCTGCTATTGATACCTATATTGCAAGATCAGATACTGCATATGATTACCTTAACAACAATCCTGATCTTGTATATACAATATACCTGGGTAATAAATCTTCGTTGATCTCTCTTAATAATATTCGTAACAATCCTGGTGGAGTATTTGATTCTTTTGTTTGTGCTACGGATTATATTAAGTATTTCAATGAAAAATGTGTTAAGGATAATCCTGCAAATGAGATGTTCATTAACCTTCAGTTTTATTTGATAGATGCAACTGTACTCACTAGAGGAGATCAGTATAAATCTGAGAAAGATAATGCTGCATTTGCTTGCATCCTTGGTAGCAATGGAGAACTTCTTCAGATTTTCTGTGATAATTTCAAACCTAAGGAAGGTACAGATTTTCCTGATATCCATCCATTGTTTAATAAATCCTATAATGTCACTCACAATTTTACAATAGGAGATATTGTAAGGCCTAGATGGGATACTCACAATTTTAATTTCCTTGATGATGGCCATATCTACTTTGTAAGAAGAGTTGATGAATCTTCTAAGATTCTTCTCACATGCTATGATCAAAAGAATAAAGTAATTTATGATATTGATCAGCCTGTATCTCCTTTTAGCCTTAGTATGGAATATCCTTACACATATGAAGACGATGCGTATTTATTCGATTTCATTATAAAGTATCAGTCATATCTGAAAGAATATCATCATTACGATATGCTTGATATCATGAATTCTTTCTATGACTGTAATATGAAAGGAAATAATTAATGGATGAAGAAAAAGCAATTTTAATTAAAGCTGCAGGCATATGGATTGGTAATCTCTTTAAGAGTAATAAATTCTATTATATTGGATTAGAAATTATTCCCCCTAAAGAAGATGGAATCCCTACTGCGATTTATTATTACTACTCTTCTAATAAGTCGCTGCTTGTAGCTAAGTATAGTTTGAGTACTCTTTATAATATTATCCTTAGTTTCAATAGAAAATATCATATAGTGCTCAAACCAATTTTTATCGGATGTGCTGCAGGAATGCAGAAATAATAGAAAGGAAGAAGAAAATGAAAAACAAAAGCAGTAAGCGCCGGAAGCAAATCTTGGCAATGATCAAAGCAGAGTGTACACCTATGGGTCAGAAGACTCCTCTGAATTATTGTGATGGCTATGCTCTTGATTATCAGCCTAAGCCTGAGTCTCATCTTTATAATCAGATTGAATGCTTCACTGTTGTATTCTCTAATCAGCAGGATATCAATCCTATCGAGATTGTTTGCAATCCTCTTTGGATTGGTACTGGTAAACTGGCATTGAAGAGGGTAGAAGATCTTGAAGCAAAATACGGATGCCCTAATCGTTAAGGATGATATAAATGGATGAATATAAAGCTAAGCAAATATATCTATTGATACTTGAACGATTGCTGGAATCTTACTATCTTAGATTGGTGTATGATTTGCTATATTTAGCTTGCAAAAGAAAGGAAAACAATTATGATTAATGGTACTTTTCTCTTGTTCCCCACTAAGGGAAAGTCTGAAGAAGAGATTCAGTCTCGCCTTGCTGATCTCAAAAAGATGACCAATGACGATAATATTTTCTATGCTGTCTTTGCAAACAGTAAGAAAGAAGATGATTATAATACCGTAATGATCATCTATGCAATGAAATGCAAGAATATCATTGTCTCTAAAGATTATCAGAACGATATGATGTGCAAGATTGCATTTAGTATCGTTCTTAATCGTGAGGATGAGCACAGCTTCACATTTGAAGAATAACTAAAAGCCCGGTAGAGATTAATCTCTACCGGGATTTATTTTTTTTTTACAATTGACTTTCGTCGTAAGGAATTCCAGCTAAATCTTTAACAGATCTATCCAATTCTACCATAAGTTTAGAGGTTGCTGCAAATAGAGGAATAGAACAAGTCATACGTCCAGAGATAGAGCTTAGTGACATGAAACTATCAATATGCTCATTAGGTCTGAAAGCAGTATAAGGTTCTACATCCTTAGGAATAATCTTTTTAATGATACCCTTATTTGCAGAATAGAAAGTAATCTTATCACCAGCAGACATAGTATCTGTATATTTGATATAATAGATTACTAGAACAGAATCATCTAGATTTTTAGTCTTGCCAACTTCAGGAACTTTACCAGTCTTAGGAAGAATAGCAGAATCAATTCCATATTGATCATATACTTTTTTGATATCTTTAACTCTCTTCTCATAAAGTCCAATAAACTTACGTAGAGATTCAGAGCAAGTATCAATATCGCATGTACGATAGATTTGAATATCACATACGATACCAGTATATTTAGATTTAACAGGATTTCTGCCCAATTCAGAAATTTCACCAGCATCCATTGCTAGATTCTTGAGCAGGCTATTCATAGCTTCGTCATCAAAGTCAGCTTGGAAAGTGAATAGAGTATCACCTTCCATAACTTGATCTCCAAGATATTTACTAACCTGAATATTAGAACCTTTATCTAGTCTAGTTTCAATTCCTTGAATAACTTGAGTTCCTAGCTTATTGGCAAAAGATTCAGTAATTATTGCAGAGTCTTCGAATCCTTCATCAGTGTTAATAATAGCAATCTTTGCAAGAGTTCCCATATTAGCAGCTAGATTACCAGATTCACCAAGAGATTTAGAGAAAGATAGTTTATCGTATGCAAGAATTTGACCAGCTTTGAAGGTCTTACCAACACTCATATCTGTATCAAGCTTCATAGGCACATAATATCCACCATCAGAGTTTTTCTTAACCTCTTCAGAAAGATTGATAAATTCATGTTTACCACTCTTATATTCTACGATGATATAATTTCTCTTACCAAAACCTTCTTGTACCAATTCTACAATCTTACCATCTTCCTTAGCTTTATAAGCAAAGATATCAGAAGTCAGATAAGGCAATGCTTCATCTGCACCAGTGGTAAGTAGAGTAGGATCATTATGATCACAACGAATCATGTGTTTAGAAGTCTGAACATAAGTCATCAGAGATCTAGGTGGATCATCATGAGTAGTACCAAGAGGAGTAACAGCTTCTGTCATAGTAAAAGAAGCAGCAGAAGACAATTTATCTGTATTACCATCTATAGTTTTAACAAATCCTCTTCCACCTTCAATATTAGCATTAATAGTTGCTTGACGATTAATACCAACATTGCCAGAGAATCCAGTATCCATGCCTAATAGATTAAGCATAGAATCATCATATCCACGTGTAGCAATGGTATAACCACGAGCAACATTCATACCAACTAGACCTTTGTTAGTAACAGAGTTTGAGCATTCAACGTCATTTAGAGCATTGTTAATAGAAAGGTCAGAAGTAGCAGGGTCCTTAGAAACAATTAGATCAATAACAGCAGATTGTTTAATTGTCATCTTTGTTCTCTTACGAGTATGACGATTCTGGTTAGCATAATCCTGATAAGAAGTAGTAAGAGCTTTATAGAAATAGCCTGCGATAAGTTCTTTACGACGCCATCTACGACCACCTTGATCAATATGACGTACGTACTTATTATCTGCAAGCATATTGCTTGCATGAATTAGAATACCAACGTAATCGCTAGGAAGTTTGAATCTCTCAAGAATTTCCTTAGTAATAGGATCTATCATACAATCATAAGAGTTTTCTAGACCATCAGAATTTAGACTATTAGTATAAGTCTCAAGGAACTCTAGATACATTCTTCTATTATTTACATCCTTGATGGAATAAGAAGAAGTATCATTTTCCTTAAGACCATTCATAAGCATACTAGAAGAGTAATTCACTTCATATACAAGATATCCATCAGAGAATTCAATATAATCCTGATAAGTACTATATTTGATATCCTTATTCAGTTCTTGCACGAATTCATACTTAATTCCAGCCTTATTCATGGTCTTAATCAGACCCTCAAGATAAGAGCAAATTAGAATAACAGGAATCTCACAATTCAAAATACTAGCCTTAGAATAGGTACAGCGAGTACCAGTAATCTTTAAGCTATTATAGAATTCCATAAACTCCTGAGATCTATAAAATAGCAAAGTAGTAATATAACCAGCTAGAGTAGAACTAGAAGTTCCGTCATAGTAGATGATTACATCTTTGCCAGTCTTATCTTTAGAATCGAATTGAGTAAATACACCAATAGGAATGCCCTTAGTATCATCCACTTCATATTCAGATCTAAGTTCATCTTGATTAAAGAAAATCTTTAGACCAGCAGATTCAATAGAGTTAAATACTTGGGCAAGGTCAATATAGTCAATAGGCAATTCATATTTAGTACAAACCTTAGTATTATCACCAGCTACATACTTAATATCATCATGCTTATCACAATATTTACCAATAGCTCTAATGAGTTTATTAGCGTATGCATTAGATTGACCCTTACGAGAGCCAAATCTTCTAACAAAGATCTTGTTATATCCACCAGAACCAATAATTTGGCATTCTCCCAAACCAGTTTTGATAATGGGTAGAAGTGCAGATTGAATCATTAGTGTCTTTTCATTGCCACGGAGTTTTAGGAAGTTGGATCCATTGATAAATTTAGGAATATCAACTTTAAGTGTAAACTTAGTTTTCTTATAATCTATGCATTCAATGGTCCATAGATTTACAATGTCTTCAGATGTAGAATTGTCAGTAACACTAACATTTGTAACAGCAATAGGATAAGTCCAATGCTGCATAGCATCGAGCATCTTCACAATATCACTATCAGGATCATAATCTTTATCAAAGTTCATGAAAGTCATATGCTGCCAATCATCATTGATAGAAGATACTTTCAGTTTGGTTTCAGGCAATTCTTTTTCTGCAGTATCCACATTTAGAAGATCCTGAACAGATTTTCCTTCAACGTCTTTCTTATGAAATTCTTCTTGCTTAGCGATAACAGCAGATGCTTGAGACTTATCAACTCTGACATTCTCTTCATCATCATTCTGAATAGCATTGACCATATCTTTAAACTGCTGATCGTCATCAAGTTTATTCATAGCAGTATCTACACTGTCAGAATTTCTTGCTGCCTGAGCAACAGAGTCAACAATAGCATCCTTCTTTTCTTTAGAAGAAGTACTATTTGCAGATTTGGTATCAGATACTCCAGTGGCTGCTTTATTCTCTTCTTTAGTAACAGTCTTTCTATCTACAGAAACTTTAACAACCTTATTTTTGACATTTGCTGCATAAGTAGTAGTGACAATATCATCAGATACTTTATATGCAGTATCTACTACTTTCTTTTTCACAGCAGTTTCTTCAGGTATCATATTTGCCTTTGTAGGTTGATCATTATAAAGATTCTGATCATTAGAAAGGTTATCTAGTTTAGAGATATCATTTATTTGAACATTTTTAGATTGCTCAACCTTATCAATGATAGCCATAGCAATTCCCTTGGGAGAATCTTCAAGCTCGCCTTCAGGATCAGGATCTGCAGGAGAATTATAACCAAGAGCTACAATTCTTTTAATAAGATTTAGGAATTTAGTTACATTTCCACTCTTACTAAAATCATCCTTAGCAAAGTTTACCTTGAAGTAATTCTTAGCTCCAAGAAAAACAACGTCTTTATCTCCAAATAGTTTAGAGAGTTCTTTAGGATTATTTCTCATATAATAATAGATGGCAGAAATAGGATTAATATCCTCTTTATACATCCACATCTTTAGAGAGTTATTGTGTCTCCAATCTAGTACAGGAATAAAAACAGTTTTCTTAGAATATCCACTTAGAGAATCATCATTTAGTAGACGTTCCATAAGCTCAATATAGGTTTTAAAGAGTCTCATAATATTTTTACGATCGCTATCATTGATCATAGCCATATTTCTAAAGAAAGACTCATTGTAATAAGATAGATCATAGAATAGATTACGATTATTGTATCTATTCATTTTAACAAAGGTATATCTGATAATAGGCATATCAGCTTTTACCTTCTTATATAGCTGAATAACAGCTTTATCATTTTTCAATCTATCTCTATAAAGAGCTTTACGAAGTTGCATATCATATTTTGCAGAATCTTCAAATAGATATACAAATCCATTTTCATTTACATAGTCTCCTTGAGACCAGAGATTCAATTTAGAAAGACTAAAAGATTCACTAGGAGCAGAAGATCCATTAGAAGGAGTAGGAATACTTACATCAAGACTTTGAATAGTATATCCAGGATTATTAGAATCTCCAGTTCCTTTTTCGAGATCTCTTTTAAGCTTATTAAGCTTATAAATAGTCTTAGACTTAAGCTTTCTCTTAATACGTTCTGCAGTATTTCCAAGTTTTCTAATACTATCAGGCATAGTATTAGGAACAGGAATAGTAGTATCTTCTTGAAGAGACTTTAGATATTCTTCATTCTCTTCAGTCATCTCTACAAAGAGAGATCTATTAATAGGATAATAAATCTTTCCATATTCTGCTGCATATTTCATAACAGCAGCAGTTGCATTGTATCTGAGAATTTTAAGTAGTGTATCAATGCCATCTTTATCAATAATATACTGGAATACTCGTTCTACAGTAAATTGATCATCATTAGTTTTCTTAGCAATTTCTTTTGCTGCAACTCCAGAAAATAGAATAGCAGCAGGCTCTGCAAGACTATCTAGAACCCTTTCATATTTGCTTCCAATAGGCATTTTGATACAATAAACTGCATACAACTGGAGAATATATTTAATATAATCTCCATATCCAAACTTTCCACCAGCATGTTTAAAAGCCTCTGGAGTATACACTAGAACAGAAGTAGGAGTGAATTCTTCAGGCTTAGATCCATCACCACAACAAATAATATTAATCTTATCATAAGGCATTTTTTGCTTGACTTTTGCCATGCATACCTTAATATATTCTTGATCAATATACTTCTGTACAATATTGATATCTCTTTCATATCCGGTGAAAGTTAGAAGACGATAATCCTTATTCATCTTCTTATTTGCAGAGGATATAGCAGTACCACTAATAAAGCTCTTAATATTAAACTCATTGAAATATTCATCCTCAGTGAATTCTCTCATTACTTTATTAGGCCCATCAATAAAGACAGAATTAAAATCGTCTTCATATACTTTATATCCAGGACCAATAACAGCTTTGATTTGATTGACTACATCTTTAATTTCTGTATCATCATATCTGCCAATATAAAGAGAATTCACACCATTGATAAATTCATCAGTACCCCATCTATCATCTTTATGGATTCCACATTTATATCCACTAAGCTGAAGAGTATCCTTTACTGCATTAATAAGAGTTTTCTTATATTCTTCAGGATCAGGAGCAGACTTAACGATCTGACCAGCTTCATTAGTAGATTTATTAGCAAGCCCAGATTTTTCCCAATATGGCTTAAATCTATTTCCATCTCCTACATGAACCTTGTCAGCCATATCATATTCTTTAATCTTTTTAATGATATTCTTAGCAAGTTCTGCTTCGTATTCCTTTTCTACATGATTAAAGAATCTAATAGCAGCTAGTACATGAGATTCATCATTCAGAGGATATCTTCTTTGTTCAGGAATACCGAATTCACTATCATCAAGTTCTTTTCTCTCTTTAGAAGTCAGTTCAACTTCAAAAAGATACTCACCAGGATCAGTAATTTCAACAACAGATTCAGTCTGTTGTTGAATATATCTTGTAATTGTTTTTTCGATATAATAAGATTCAAAGGTACGTCTATTTAGTGTATAAGGTTCAGTCATTGCTAGCATAGATGACTGATAATTTGGGGTCATGAGCATGATTGCAGATCCATGACGTTTATCCTTCATATTCACAGGAAGGAAGAATTGCTTCTTATACATAAGCAAATCTTTAAGATCTTCAAGTACGACCATTGATCATCTACCTCCTTAGATTTGATTATATTAGTGTTCCACTGAGCCATTTTTAAGGTTTATAATCAAATCGACTCCTAATTAATTATTCTAAAAAGAAAGGAATTGGTAGTATGACAGAGGAAACCCTTAATAAGATTCTTGAGAGACACGCTCATTATCTTGCACAAGACGTAGAAGATTGGGAGTCGTATAGAGCAATATTTGATGGATTAGATCTTAGCGGGATTGATCTGTCATTTAAAAATCTTCAATATGCAAGCTTTCAAAATGTAGACTTTTCTAATGCAAATTTAGAAGTATCTGCTTTTAGGCATTGTAATTTCTTTGGAGCAAAATTCTTTAATACTAAATTGGATAGTGTCCATTTTGATGATTGCGATTTTTCTTTTGCTTCTTTTAGAATGTCAAACCTCGTATCTAGTTGGAGTGAGTATTGTAGTTTCAAGCATATGAGATTTGAGAATTGTAAGATGGATAGAGCTCTATTTAGTCATTGTAAATTCAATAGAGTATTGTTCAGCAATAGTTTAATGAATTTTTCCAATTGGTATGATTCTATCTTTTATGAACCTTGCACTTTTTATAATTCTGCAATATTAGATATTAGTATGGATTATATCAAAGGAATTAAGAATATTGAAATTAAAAGATGTACTGTAAGAGATATAGAAAATCCTGTATCTAATAGATCTATATTGTATAATATCTGTAGGCAAGAATATATTCATTATATTTTCTGCAGAATTAAAGCGTTTTTCTTTGGTCAATCATCTTTAGAATATTGGGAATAAAAATTGAGGAGGGTCTTATCATGATCCTCCTCTT
>ULWA01007875.1_pt1 | contig 19311 bp, 13 predicted proteins | sample 1959991 | NCBI WGS metagenome assembly ULWA01 (sample SAMEA4835802, study PRJEB28245) | human gut metagenome | biome: gut microbiome; material: fecal sample | place: Denmark | collected 2008
AGATTATTTGATAAAACTCGATCACCTCATCACTCTTCATCAGTGTAAGTGTGATAAATATTCGAATATTAAAAAAGGTATGATGAGCGACTTGCTTACAGGGAAAATACGATTAGTTTAGGAGGAATGTACGCATGAGTATTGGCGACACAGAAAGAGCTACCCAAGATCGTGTGGTTAGCTTCTTTAAGGATAGAGATATCCTTGATTATGAATACGTAGGCAATTTAAAAGATGCCGCAAACAAGAACATCCGTGAAGACCGTCTTCGTGCGTACTTGCGCCTTAGCGGTTACAGCCAGAAATTGATTGACGGAGCTGTTTCTGAACTGGTAAAAGCAGCAGATGATATGACACATGGTTTGTACGATGCAAATCATAAAGTCTATTCTCTTTTGAAGTATGGTGCCAAGGTAAAGGAAACAGCCGATGGAGCACCAAAGACGGTTTATTTCATGGATGTGGAAACACCTACAAATAACGACTTTGCGATTGCCGAGGAAGTTACAGTAGTTGGTCGTCAGGAAAAAAGACCAGACCTTGTAATTTATGTGAATGGTATTGCGATGGCGGTCATTGAATTGAAGAAAAGTAGTGTATCTGTTTCTAATGGTATTCGTCAGAATTTGACAAATCAGAAAGATGGATTTATCGCTCCATTCTTTACGACGATGCAGTTTTGTATGGCCGGTAATGAAATAGAAGGTTTGCGCTATGGAACAATTCAGACCAAAGAGAAATATTATATGGAATGGAAACCAGATGGATTCCATGAAAATGAGGATGAGCGTGACCCAGAGGATGCACGCATCATGGCTTATTGCGAAAAACTGGACAACCTTCTTTTACAGCAGATTTACCAGATGTTCGATAAAAAGCGTTTTATTGACCTTATTGAAAACTTTGTTGTGTATGACAAGGGAATCAAGAAGGTGTGTCGATACAATCAGTTCTATGGTATCAAGCGTACACAAAGGCGATTGGCAAAACAGCACGGTGGTATTATTTGGCATACTCAAGGTAGTGGAAAAACACTTACTATGGTTTGGCTTTCAAAATGGATTCTTGCAAATTGTGAAGAAGAGGATCCTCGTGTGCTTATCGTTACAGACCGAGACGAGCTGGATGAACAGATTGAAAAAACTTATATCGGTGTTGATGAAAAGATCACCAGAACCAAGGGTTGCGATGACTTGCTTCAGAAATTAAATTCTTATGATGATTCATTGTTGTGTTCATTGGTGCATAAGTTTGGCCGTCGTGGTGGTGAAGCCACAGAATCTGATTATGATAAGTATATTGATGAGTTGAAAAAAGCACTCCCTGCAGATTTTAAGGCAAAGGGTAAAATTTTTGTATTTGTAGATGAGTGTCACAGAACTCAGTCTGGTAAATTACATGCAGCAATGCAGGCAATTATGCCGGAAGCTATCTTTATTGGTTTCACTGGTACACCATTATTAAAGAAAGATAAGAAGACAAGTATCGAAGTTTTTGGAACATACATCCATAGCTATAAGTACAATGAAGCGGTTAAAGATGGTGTTGTACTGGATTTGAGATATGAATATAGAGATATTCCGCAGGATATTACAGTCCATGATAGGATTGACCAGTGGTTTGATGTTAAGACTCGTACTCTTTCAAGCAGAGCAAAGGCAAAACTAAAAGAGAAATGGGCAAGCATGCAGAAGATTTATAGCTCACGTTCAAGACTTGAGCGCGTTGCTTGGGACATCATTCAGGATTTCGACTTGAAGCCTCGTCTGATGGATGGTAATGGAAATGCTATTCTTATAGCTGATTCCATTTATACTGCATGTAAGTATTATGAAATCTTCCAGCAGCGTGGGTTTAAGAAATGTGCAATCATTTCATCCTACACACCACAAGCAGGAGACCTCAGAACAGATACTGTAAGTGCTGATGACGAAACAGAGACTTTTGAAAAATACGAGATTTATCTTCGCATGTTAGGCTTTGACCCTGACAACCTTCCGGAGAAAGTTTCAATTCAGAAGAAAGTGGAAGATTTTGAGAAAGAGGTAAAGGAAAAGTTTGTCAATGAACCTGCAAATATGAAGTTGCTTATTGTAGTTGATAAGCTTCTCACAGGATTTGATGCACCTCCTTGTACATATCTTTATATTGATAAGAGCATGCAAGACCACGGTTTATTCCAAGCGATCTGTCGTGTAAATAGACTGGATGGTGATACCAAGGAATTTGGTTATATTGTGGATTACAAGCAGCTTTTTGGAAATTTAAAAAATGCTATGGATAAGTACACATCTGGAGCATTTGAGAACTATGCCCCTGAAGATGTAGATGGACTTCTTAAAGACAGAGGTGATGAGGCTATTAAACATTTCAAAGATATTTACGAAGAGCTAGAAGAATTATGCGAGGGTGTCGAAGCTCCGAAAGAAGATTTGCAGTATCTTCACTATTTCTGCGGCGTTTCCGGCATGAGCGAAGACATGGATGAAATCTATGCTCGCCTTCGTGAAAAATTATATAAACTCGTAAGCAGTTTAGTTCGTGCTTATGCTGAAGCAAAGCAGTATATGGTTGATATTTGTTCTGCAACAGAACTTAATGCTTATGAGAATAAAGTACATTTCTATATTGAGTTAAAGCAAACTATCGGAAATAAGAGCGGCGACTTCTTAGATTTTAAGGCATATGAACCGGATATGCGAAAACTTATTGATAATTACATCATGGCTTCTGATAGTATCAAAATTGGTGAATTTGATGACCTAACACTTCTCGATTTCGTAATGGATCAAGGTGAAACGATGACCGGAGAAGATACGCCTTCTGGTCAGAAAGAAGGTGCGGCGGAAGCAATTGAAAACAATATCCGTCGTAAAATGGTAGAAAAGGTAACTGTAAATCCAAAATACTATGAAAAGATGTCAGCGATTTTGGATAAACTGATTCAAGATAGACAGAAGGGCGTTTTGTCCTATAAGGAACTTCTTGATGAATATATTAAACTCGCAAAGAATGTTGACCATCCGGAAGAAAATGAAGACTATCCTGAAAGCGTGAGATATAGTAAGGCCATGCAAGCATTATATGATAATGTTGGCGGGGATGAAGTGTTGGCTATTGAACTTCATAAAGCTGTTATGAATAGTAAAATGAGTGGTTTTCGTGGGGATTCAATCAAGGAAAGAAGAATCAAGAGAGCGTTGTTTGCAATTCTCAATGATGATGCAGAGGTTGAACGTCTGTATAAGATTATTGAGAAGCAGGAGGAATATTAATAGATGAGAATTGTGATTTCGGGCATACCGATCGATATTCAAAAAAAGAATATTAAGAATATGCACCTTCAGATAAAACCGCCTGATGGACATGTTGTTATTTCGGCACCATTATCAATGGATGATAAGGCAATCGAGGTGTATGCTCGAACCAATCTCAGTTGGATAAAAAAACAAATTGAGAAGTTCCAGCAACAACCAAGAAGTGCTAAGCGACAGTATGTTAGCGGTGAAACTATGTACATCTGGGGCAAACAGTATTACTTATCCTTTGTACCAGATGCTCAAAAGAACAGCTTTGAAATTCAAGGAGATAAAGTAATTCTCTCAATGAGAGAAGATAGTACGGTTAAGCAACGAGAAAACTATGTGCGTGAACAGTATCGTAGCTTACTAAAAGTTGAGATAGAAAGACTTCTTCCTAAATGGGAACAAATTACTGAGCTTCACTGTGAGTCGTGGCAAACAAAATATATGGTTACGCGTTGGGGAACCTGTAACACTGAAAAAAAGAAGCTGTGGTTTAATCTGCAGTTGGCCCAGAAACCTATTGAATGTTTAGAATATGTTATTTTACATGAATTGATTCATCTGAGGGAACGTACACATAATTCGACATTTATTGCATATATGGACATGTATATGAAAAACTGGAGAGCAGTACGAAAAGAATTGAATGATTCAAGACTAGACTATTATGATGCTCAGGATGAGAGTCCTTTGCAAAAATTGATCGACCAAAGAAGATATGATGAGATAAAAGACGCTGTTCTTAATTATATGACGGAAAAAGTGAAAGAGAATAAAGCTACACTATCAGACATTGAAATCCAAAATGTAGTCCATATTGAACAGGTAGATGATGGTGCGATTAGCTTTTCTGTAATCGTTAGTTGTGATATCGAACATTCTATATCTTCAACGGGTAGGGTTTCGTTTACTGAAAAATGGCTTGATGTAAGGTGTAAAGTTCTTTTAGGCGTGGAACTAACAGATTTTGAAATTATAAATATTAATGAATGTGAGCAACAGGAAGATTCAGATAATGACAAGTATTCCGGTGAATTGGTACCGATTATTTCAAGAGATGCTTTTGAAAATGAAGCTACAAAATTCCTGGAGAAATATTATCCTTTGGCTTTACAGGAACCGGTAGCTGTTCCTATTAGAAAAATTGCAGAGGATATGGGTCTTTCGATTATAGAAGATTCGTTGCTTTCATCAGAACTTGATATTTTTGGTTTGGTTGTTTTTGAAGACGGAAATATTAAGGATAAAAACAAGAATATTGTTATCAGAAATGCCAAACGTGGAACAGTTTTGATAGATCCTCGTGTATATTATGAACGAACCTTAGGTACTGTGAACTTTACCATTGCGCATGAGTGCTTCCATTGGTATAGGCATCAACCGTATCATGCTTTGATGAAGATGCTTGGAGCAAATGATGAATTAGGGAAAATAATACAGTGTTCTATAGGTAGCAATGCAAAAGATTCAGAAAAGTGGAAGGCTGTGGATTGGATGGAGTGGCAAGCTAATGGAGTTGCTCCACATATCTTGATGCCAACAAATACAGCAAAAATAAAAATTTCAGAACTCATAGAAAAATACCATATTCATTTTGATGGTACAGATGGTTATCAAATCGAGGAAATGATTTCAGAATTAGCCGATTTCTATGGATTATCAAAACAGGCAGTTAAGATGCGCATAAGAGAAATGGGCTTTGCAAAAGTTGATGGTGCATTTACATATGTTAATGGACAATATGTTAATCCATTTTCATTTGATTCATCAGCCTTGACGGATAATCAATCGTTCACAATATCTTCAGCTGATTTATTTAAGGCGTATTGTTTAAATAAAGACTTTAGAAAAGCCATTGATACAGGAAAGTTTGTTTATGTTGAGGGCCATGTTTGCCTTGATGATGAGAAGTATATCATACATTCAGAGGGGCGAGTAAAACTTACACAGTATGCTTTATCTCATATGGATGAATGCTGTCTTGCTTTTGATAAGGGATATAGTTATCAGTCGAAGTATCAGGGACAAAAATACTATGTCCAAATGATGTACAAGACGCCGAGTCAGGTGGCAGCACAAGAATACTCATTTGAGATGAATGCTCACAACAGAACATTGTTATCTCAAATCCAGAGAGCAAGTCGAAGCGCTGATGCAATGAGATTATATCCGGGAGCCTTCTCTGAAACATTGGTACAGCTTATGAAAGAGAAAAAGCTTTCTAATAAGAAATTAGCAGATGCCTCATTGGTGGGCGAACGTACAATACAGAGATTAAGAAATGAGGAAGAATATCCCACAACAGTTCAAACGGTTTTGGGATTGTGTTACGGATTACAGCTTTCAGTGCCTGAAGCAGAAATGTTAGTCGGGAAAACTGATTTCAATATAAAGCCAACTAATCCACAAAATAATGCTTATAGATGCGTATTAAGCTCATGTGCCGAGAATAGCATATATGAGGTTAATGAGATGTTAGAATCTTGTGGATTTGAGCCACTTGGTAGTTCAAAAATGGGATAATGCATAAGGAGGTACTTTATTAAATGAAATACGATTGGATAGATTTTTACACAGTATTTGCAACTAAACTACTGCCATTCAAAGATGATAGAAAGATCCTCATTCATAAAATAAATTCAGTGTATACAAATGCAGGGCTTAGCGTACCGAAACTTGAAAGTGGCGATGAGATTATTGATATTGACCCCTTTACTATCTTTGGAACTTTCAACAAGGGAATCACGAATGCTAATAGAATCACTATTCTTAACGGAATTGCGTCGGAGTTTGGAATTACTGCAACTGTGCCGAGCAATTTTGATGGAATTCCGGTTCTTAATAATCTGAAAGCTACGTTTTATGGATTTAAGGATGATAGAAAAGCAGAAGATATTAATAACTTGTGGAACTTGTTTGAGGTAGCTCTTGCATTGGCAGATAATGACACAGAAGATAACCGCCAGAAATTCTCCGAGGCTTATGACAAGGTACATGATCAGCTTTGCATTCGATGGAATATTACGATGGGCCTTTATTGGATTCGCCCGTATACATTTATTAACTTGGATTCTAGAAATCGCTGGTTTATAGCAGATGCTCAAAATATGCCTGGCGAGTTTGTGGTCGCAGCTGAGAAAAAACTTAAGAAAGTCCCGTATGCGGCAGATTATCTTGAAATAAAAGATTTGTGCAAGAAAGCTTTGGATGCAGGTGAATATGAATACAAGAACTTCCCTGATTTATCCTATACAGCATGGGTTGTTTCTGAGCAAGTGAATCAGGAAAAGTCTTCTGAAAAAGATAAAAAAATTTCCAAAGCGGAATTTCTCAAATGGTTTATGCCTTTGCTACAGGCGTTACGTGATCTGGGAGGATCTGCAACACCGGCAGATGCAAGAAAGAAAATTATAGAAAATGAGCACTTGTCAGATGAGGTAGTAAATGAAACCAGAGGAAAAACGAAGGTCAATAAATTTCAAAATGAAGTAGCCTTTGCCAGAAACTATCTTGTTGGAGCCGGATACATTGATAAAAGTGTAAGAGGTGTGTGGACGCTTACTGAGGCAGGCAGGACTGTAGAATTAACAGCAGAGATGGCATCAGATATTTTTAAGAAAGGTGTCTCTGATGCAAAGAGTAAACAGGTTAATGATAGTGATGCTCTGGCGGACAATGATGTTGAAACTGTTCGTTACTGGCTCTATGCTCCAGGACAAGGTGCTGATAAATGGGAAGAGTGTTATAAGAACGGCTATATGCTGTTGGGATGGGGAGAGATTGGACACCTTGGTGTATTCAACTCTAAGGATGAAATGAAACAGCAGATGAAGAAAGAATACGGTGATAGCAGTTCCTATAAGAATTCAGCTCATGCTACCTGGCAGTTTGTACATGATATTAAGATTGGAGACGTGGTATTCGTTAAGAAAGGCAACAATGGAATTCTTGGCAAAGGAATCGTTGAGTCTGATTATGAATATGATGCAGACCGTACAGATGAATATTCCAATGTTAGAAAAGTAAATTGGACGAATAAGGGAAATTGGACAATTAATCATCAGTCCCCTCAGAAAACTCTGACTGATATTACGCCATATAGTGACTTCGTGCAAGATATTAAAGATTTGTTTGAGGAAAACGATATTGCCGAAGATGAGCAGGAAATTACCTATCCAGAGTATACAGTAGAAAATTTCCTGGATGATGTGTACATGTCTGAAGAGGATTATACCAGATTAGTTGGCTTGCTTAGAAACAAGAAAAATATTATCTTGCAGGGGGCGCCAGGAGTAGGAAAAACATATGCTGCTAAGCGCTTGGCCTATTCCATGATGGGTGTAAAAGATGTTGAGCGTGTAATGATGGTACAGTTCCATCAGAGTTATTCCTATGAAGATTTTATTATGGGATTTCGTCCATCTCCTACAGGATTTGAATTGAAGAAGGGGGCATTCTACAATTTCTGTAAGAAGGCTGAGATAGATAGTGATAACGAGTATTTCTTTATCATAGATGAAATCAATCGCGGCAATCTGAGCAATATCTTCGGTGAGCTTTTTATGCTGATTGAAAATGATAAGCGCGGAATTGCGCTACAGCTTCTGTATTCAGATGAAAAGTTTGCGGTTCCTAAGAATGTTTATATCATCGGAATGATGAATACTGCAGACAGGAGCCTTGCTATGCTGGATTATGCACTTCGTAGAAGATTTGGTTTCTTTGATATAAAGCCAGGGTTCGAGAGCACAGGTTTCCGTGAGTATCGCATGGCATTAGATAATGAGAAATTCAATAAATTGATCAGTTGCATTGAGAGTTTGAATAGAGAGATTTCTGCTGATGAATCTCTGGGCGAAGGGTTCTGTATTGGCCACAGTTACTTCTGCAATCTAAAGCCTGACGCAATTGAGGATAGTTGGTTTTATGGTGTTGTGGAATATGAATTGATACCTTTATTGAAAGAATACTGGTTTGACGAACCGATGAAGGTGAAAGATTGGAGCGAAAATCTAAGGAGTACGATTAAGTGATACCAATTCAAAACATCTATTATATGTTGTCCTATGCATTTCAGATATTGAATGAGCAAGGTTATAAGAGTATAGCCATAGAACAATTTAATAATACTGCTGAGCTGATGGCGGCTATCTTAGAAAAAGGTATCGCGATTCAGCTAAAGCGAGGACTGGGTAAAGAATATATTCCGCAGACGGAGGCGCTCTCTTCTCTGCGAGGAAAGATTGATATTGCAGAGTCTATCAAGACACAGTCAATGTTACGGAAACAGCTAATCTGTACATATGATGAGTTTTCGGTTAACAGTATCATGAATCGGATCATCAAATCTACAGTTGAACTTCTACTTCGCTCGAATATATCGAAACGGCGCAAGAAAAATCTTAGAAAGTTAATGGTATATTTCAGCGAGGTGGATTTTATTGATTTGTATACGGTAAATTGGAATGTTCAGTACAATCGAAATAATCAGACCTATCGTATGCTGATCTCGATATGTTATTTGGTAGTAAAGGGGTTGTTACAGACTCAATCAGATGGAAGCACAAAACTGATGGATTTTCTGGACGAGCAGCGTATGTGTCGACTGTATGAAAAGTTCATTCTGGAATACTACAGGAGAGAATTTAAAAATCAGATTACAGCAAATGCATCACAGATTTCGTGGCAATTGGACAACGATGAGAATTCTATGTTGCCAGTGATGCAGAGTGATATTATGCTCCAGCGCGATGATAGAGTTCTTATTATTGATGCAAAGTACTATGAGCACAGTACACAGGTGCAGTTTGACAAACATACACTTCATTCGGGCAACCTCTATCAGATTTTTACTTATGTGAAAAACAAGGAATATGAATTGAGAGAGAACAACCACACGGTTTCGGGAATGATTTTGTATGCAAAGACTGATGAAGAAATATATCCCAATAATATATATCAGATGAGTGGGAATCAGATTACTGTCAGAACTCTGGATTTGAATTTACCGTTTGATGAAATAGCGTGGCAGCTAAATATAATAGCAAAATCGCATTTCAATTTGTAAAGGGGTCTGTCTGAAAAAACAGGACATCATTGAAATGCGTTATGAAGATGAGAATATATGGTTGACACAAAAGATAAAGGACACATAATATGATATGGATGTTCGAACCATAAATTATAATGTCAAAAAATATTTAGTAATAGCAGGAAGGTTCAGTTATTCGAAAAATTCAGATAATTGCTACCGATGGAAAAAGTTGTATCAATTATCGCTATTCCATATAAGTATGATGAAGATAGTAGATGGGGAAAAAATACGAATATAGAACAAAGAAAAACAATTAATAAAAGAGTGATGGAGGGATATCGATGTCTGAAACAATGATAGGGACACTGGTGGGATCGGCAGTGACTTTGATTACGACGATAGTTACTTTGTATATAAATTCACTGATTGAGAAGCATAAGTGTCAACTGGAAATTCAACAAAAAAAATATGAGGTAAAAAGAAAAAAATTAAATGATATATATGAAAAGTTAGTTGATATTGTAAATCAGTATCCAAATTCATCACCGAGTGATGTTTTACTATTTGTAGACAATGCTCCCCACTTTTCAATGGAATCGTTTGATGCTGTTTTAACTAGTTTGGATTATCAGATTGAAGATTATAAAAGACAATTAAATAATGTGAATATTAATTATGAGAGAAAGATTGACGCTGAAACGCAAATATCGAATAGAGAATATGCGAAGAAAAAGATATCCGAGATACGAGATGCATATTATATGGCCAAAGATAGATATAAATTATTTTGTGAATCAGATAAAGCTGTGTTTGATCTCTATGCAGGACAGGATGTGCGAAATTGTCTTGTAGAATTCGAGGTGATTCTCCATAATGTATTTATATCTGGTCACAGTGTAGGTGCCGCTAATGATCCACTAAAAAATAGTATTGAAATTATTCGGAGGAAAATTATTAATAGTATAAGAAATGATATTGGAACATTTTAGTGTATTTAAGTGGTGGGTAAAAACTATTCTTTTAGGACGAATAAAGAAGACAAACATAAGCGAGATGGCAAAAATGGATGGTACAGATATGATTCAAGATTTGCTTTGCCAGTATATGGTGATGATGGAGAAGTAGAAAGGTATAATGTGTTTCATGCATCCATGTTAATAAGACATTCTAATGACGAAAAGATGTATCTATATGATATAATTGACATAAAAAAAGAAACGAGCAACTCTCTCGGCGAATAATCGCTTACCAGACAAAAAACCCATTTCCTTTGCGTGGATAATACTACAACAGATTAAGAATGTCAATCCGGACACTTGAAAAAATATATAGAGGAGAATCCTATTTGAAAAAGAATCAAATAACCATTCGTTCCAGTGTAGCGGAATACTTAACAGATGTTGTCCTTGGCGGTGACCAACAGGACAGTATTGAGATGCACTATGAGGATGGGAATATATGGCTGACGCAGAAGATGATGGCGACACTATATGACGTAGATGTTCGTACAATCAATGAGTATATCAAGAAGATTTATTCCGACTCAGAGCTTGAGGAAGATGCAACTATCCGGAATTTCCGAATAGTTCAAATCGAAGGTTCCCGTCAGGTTACACGCGATATCAAGCATTATAATCTTCAGATGATTATTGCTGTCGGTTTTAAAGTGAATAATGAGCGAGCCGTGCAGTTTCGTAAGTGGGCTAACAGTATCGTTAAAGACTATACTATCAAAGGTTGGGCCATGGATGATGAGCGCTTAAAAAATGGTGGCTCTGTGCTTACAGTAGAGTACTTTGACCGTTTACTTGAGCAGATTCGTGAAATCCGTCTTTCTGAGCGTAGATTTTATCAGAAGATAACAGACATCTATGCTACTGCTCTTGACTATGACCGTACAGCAAAAACGACAAAGCAGTTTTTCGCAAAAGTGCAAAATAAGATCGTAAAAAGTGATGTGAACGTTGCTAAAAATTATCTGAGTGAGCAGGAAATGCGTTCATTAGAGCGTATCGTATCAGCTTATCTGGATTTGGCAGAAGACCGTGCAGAACGTCACATTCCAATGACTATGGAAGATTGGGCGAAACGTCTGGATCTGTTTTTGATGGCAGATGACAGAGAGGTTCTTCAGGATGCAGGCAAGATCACAGCAGAGATTGCCAAGGCGAAAGCTGAAACTGAATTTGAAAAGTATCGAGTTGTTCAAGACCGGTTATTTATGTCTGACTTCGATAGATACATGCTGGAACTGGAAGAGAATGCGAAGAAGTATAGGAAAGATGGTAGACAGTCAGAGTGATGGCTGTCTATTTTTATTGTAAAAAAACATGACATAATCGGATTGACTAATGAAAGATGAAGGTATATAATACAGACAAAACGAGATTGGCATGAATGGAGGACATGGTAATGGAGAAACCTGTAACACTTGAAGCGGCATTAAAAAGAATTGATGAGTTGGAAAAAGAGAATGCAGATCTTCGGGAGAAATTGGAGTATTACAGAAACAGAAAATTAAGCGGACGGCAGAAACATAACGCTAAGTGGATGGCAATTTATAATGATTTTGTTGCTGGGTATGAGGATGGCATAACAATGGTAGAAATTGCAAAGCGGAATAACGTCAGTGAGAGGACGATCTATCGATATAAGGCTTATTATGACAAGGTAAGGCAAGTAGAGGATAATAAGTAAATCATTTGCACATCATTAAAAATTGATTGTATGGATTTTGCGGTGGATTTTTTGTACCGCAAATATGAAATGAAAAATGTTTGCGGTCACAGTTTGTGACCGCAAAATAAGGAAGGAAAATTATGTCAGAAGATAAAAAGAAAGAAATTGCAGTAATTGAAATTACAGAAGAATACATGAAGAAGCGGCTTTATGAATTCAGAGGGAAAAAAGTTATGCTTGATTCTGACTTGGCAGAAATTTATGGATATGAAACCAAAAATTTTAAAAGGCAGGTTAAGAATAACATTGAAAAATTTGAAGGTGATGATTTTACGTTTGAATTAGATGATGAGGAAGTGGAAAAGCTTTCAAGGCGCAAAAATTTCACCTTGAATATGGGAAGAGATTCAAATATAAAATACAAACCGTATGTGTTTACAGAACAGGGAGTATCTAAATATGCTCTGGTGATTGCCACGCTGTTGAAAAATCCAACCTTGATTTTACCACAATAGTTGAAAGTAAAAGATTGCATATTTGTGGTATTATCTGCATCATTTTAGTATAATACACCTTAAGATAGCGAAGTATCACTACGTCTGGTATGAATGCATATATGATATTGGTTATCAGGATATTGTGTTTTTAGGGGCAAAATGAATCATGAACTACGAAAACATTTTACAATTTAAGGGAACATGGCGTGTGTATCAGGCACGGGTACTGGATCGGGCGGAGCATTATGTGCGGGATGGCAAGATCCATATCGTGGCGGCTCCGGGTTCAGGAAAGACCACACTTGGAATTGAACTGATACGCAGGCTGCAGGGAACGGCACTCGTGCTTGTGCCGACCATTACAATCCGGGAGCAGTGGATCGCACGGATCAAAGAGGCATTTTTGTGTGACGGTGTGAATGCGGAAGCGTATCTGTCACAAAGTCTCAAAAATCCGCGTGCAATCACAGTGACTACATATCAGGCATTGCATAGTGCCATGACGCAGATACAGGATGGAGAAGAGGATTATCAGGGGTTTTCTCTGTTTCAGGTCTTGCAGGATGCAAAGGTAGATACGCTTTGTCTCGACGAATGCCATCATCTGCGAAGCGAGTGGTGGAAATCTCTGGAAAGCCTAAAGGAGAAGCTGAGCGATGTAACGACGATTGCGCTTACAGCGACACCGCCATATGATTCAACACCTGTCATGTGGAATCGCTATATCGCGATGTGCGGCGAGATTGATGAGGAGATTACGACACCGGAGCTGGTGAAGGAGGGAAGCCTCTGTCCGCATCAGGATTATGTGTACTTCAATTATCCGACGAAACAGGAAGAAGCGGAAGTGATGCGGTATATGCAGGCACATCCGGACTGTGAGGAGTTAGATCCGGAGATAGAGAAGCATCTCACGAATTCCCTTGGAAAGATCGAAAGCATCCGCCAGATTACACAGCATGAATATGCATCACTTCATGGAAGGCTGCATATGCTGATCCTTACGGATTATATACGGAAGGAACATGAAAAATCAATCGGGAACCGGGAAGCAGATGTGAATCTGCTCGGGGTGCTGCCACTCTTTGAGAATCTTCGGCGGGATGCGCAGGATATGTGGTCGGATATGCGGCTTGGCGTGTTATGTGGAAGCATTATTGTGATACCAGCAGAGGCGAAGGATGCACTATTAAAAACTGTGGGTGATTCAGGCACGGTGACATTCTCGAAGCTTGGAAGTCTGCCAGAGACTGAGTATGTGAAGGTATCTTCGGTTGGTGATTCACATTTCCTGATACCGGCGGTGACACAGTTGTTTGCAGATGGATATATACAGGTGTTGATCGGTACAAAATCACTGCTTGGCGAAGGCTGGGATTCCCCGTGCATCAATTCCCTGATCCTTGCAAGTACGGTCGGCTCGTTTATGCTCAGTAACCAGATGCGTGGCAGAGCCATTCGCACATGGAGCAGGGAACCGGATAAGACAAGCAATATCTGGCATCTGGTTTGCTTAAAACCATGGTATGAGAGTTCGTTCGGAACCAAACCGGAGACGAGCGAGGATTATCGGATGCTTACCAGACGAATGGAACATTTCCTAGGTCTGCACTACACGGAGGATGTGATTGAAAATGGGCTGGCACGTCTGTCGATCATACAGAAACCATTTACAAAAGCAAATGTCGCGGACATGAATGCGACGATGCTTGCCTTATCGAAGGAGCGGAGCCGATTGCGGGAGCGTTGGAACCGTTCGCTTACGATCTATCCGAAGATGGAGGTCGTGACAGAGGTAAAAGTGCGGGATAAAGCAGTGCCAAGGGCGGCGTTTCATGATGCGGTAGCAAAGATGATATTCTCGATATTCCTGTTGTGTGCTGCGTGGTATATGGCGGCGCAGACAGGTGCGAAAACCGGGAGTGCGTGGCTTGGAACGCTAGCCGGAATATTTACGCTGGCGGGACTGGGGATGCTTTCATACTGCTTCCCAAAGATGTTTATGCTTGGAAGTCCGTACGAACGGTTGAAGACATTTGGCAAGGGAATCCGGAAAGCACTGGAGAAGCAGAAGCTTTTGGATATGCCGGACAGTACGGTTGTGACGGAGACGCCGGAAGCGTATAAACATGTCGTATATCTGCAGGGCGGAAGTGGAAGAGATGGCGCGCTTTTTTCCCGGTGTGTGAATGAGTTTTTTGCACCGGTTGAGAATCAGAAATATATCTTAGTCAAGCATGGAAGACAAAGAGGCAATGACCGTTTCTTTGCAGTGCCGGATTGTTTTTCGGCGAAGAAGGAACAGGCGGAGCAGTTTACAGAGTGCATGCGCCCATATATCGGTGCATATGATTGTGTTTATACAAGGGCAGGACAGGGGAATGTTTTGCTGCAGGAGGCACAGAAGGCTGCCTATGCGAATCAGGAAGCACGCTGCAGTATGCGGCGGAAGGTAACAGGAAGAAAGTAGAAAGTTAAGGAGCGATATCTTTCGGTATCGCTCCCCTTATTAATGTGACAGTGGGACATTCTTCGGGACAGAAGAATCGTCCCTGATTGGAATTACCATATTTTCAAAGGCATGTCGCATCTTCGGATGCCGGATGAGAAAATGAATCGCGGGTGTTTTATTCTTGGATACAAGAATCCATTTCCCTTCGTGAATGCAGATCTGGATGTTCCGAAATGCAGAGGCCGTATTTTCAACAATATGATAGTTGAAATTTTGCTGTTGGTAAGCAAGTGCCAGTTTCCAGTGTTCTGTGTAATCTTCCCAACGGTAAAGCACATCCTTCTCATAAAATAAACCGGAGAGTGGGAGCACCATTGGTGACTGATCAAATTCCTGTTTGGTCAGCACAGGGATTTCTTCTGTGATGGAACTATGCGATAAAATCGTAGCTGCAAGCTCCTTCTGCCTTGAAACATATTGCCGGATTTGTTCCTGTTCCACCTGCGGAATCTGATTGTGACATAAAATACGGTCAAGTAGATCTTCGCTTAACGTATGTAACGAAAGGGCAGATAAAATATAATATCTTGCGCCTTCTTTTTTTGTGTCTTCATCCAGAAAGAAGTTGTATGCCTGTGCGTGCTCGGAGCGATAGATTTCCATGAGTGGTGTTGCTTTGGATAAGAGTTGTTCGGCACGTTTCTTGTAGTAAGCAACCTCACTTTTGTTTTTGGTCAGATAATATTTCCCTTCGGAGTGATAGCCATTGATCGCTTCTCCGGTCAGTGCCACGTTGCCGGATACCTTTAAAAGGCTGGAAAAAATAGTTCCCTGTACGCTTTTCAGGTAGTAGGGGGATATCTGACCGGACATATACATTGGAATCCAGCTTTCTAATCCAAGCATCATGTCATCAAAGGAACGGTCAATGTTATGGATTTGGTTTAAATGAAGTCCTTTTTTGAGCATCATCGCCATACCGAACATCCATTTTTTAGGGAAATCTGGATCTTTTGCCATCTCACTCATTGGCATATCGCTATACATCGTGACGGGTTCTGTGGACTTGGAGAGCACAGTCGCCTTTAAGAATGCAAGCTCACTGTCCATCATTTCCTGCAGACCAAAATAGCTTTTGGAGGTAGGAAGCTGAAATGGAACGGATGGTACTTTCAATTCATCGAAATGGATGGCGCAGATGTATTCATCGAGATTGAAATCATCCATCTTATGAAGAAAACTCGTCATCTGGTCTTTGGAATGGTTGGAGCCGTTTGCCAGCCAATCCGAAAGCTGAGTCTGGTAATGATTCAGATCCTGTAACTCTTCCAGACTGCATCCGATCATGTCGGCAATCAATGCTTTTTTGGATGTATCCTGGTATCGGCGTGCGACGAAATGGGAGACTCCGGAGATAAATTGCTGTGGGTTTGCAGGCTGCCGCTGACCATTCCGGATGCGCGAGATATAAGATGCGTCGTAGTTTATATATTTGGCAAGCTCGGAAATATTCACAGGCAGGATTGACAGCAGTGTGTTCAGGTTTTTCTGAAGATTATCGATATCCGGGTTTTTGCTTTTGACATAGGGGAGAAAGGAGTCTGTGACAGTCTGGATTGTGAATTCAGATAAGCCTTTTTCCCCGGCAATACGAACAATACCAGTTACCAGATTTGCAAGGTTATCAGAATCTGCTTCAGGAACGCGGTCACCGGAACGATATCTGCTGATGGTAGCTGCCGAAAGACCAGAGCGTTCGGAGAGCATTTTTGCTGTGCAGTCCAATTGTTCAATATATTCCGCGAGTTTCTCTTGAAAGGTCATAGTTTTCTCCTCCTCTATAATAAATGATTATATATACTATACAACAAAGACCGGTAATTACAATACAGATGTTTCCGGATAGACATTGACTGTATGGAAATATTAAGCATAAATATCTGGAAAGTTGTTATAATCGTATCACATTAAATAGCGAGGAGGGTTTTCAATGAAAAGGAAAAAAACAAAAATCAGATGGTTTACCGCACTAGTGGTGATGGCAATGTTTGTGGCAATACTGCCATGCAGAGTATATGCGGAGGAAGATGGCAGTTCCGGAGGTACAGATCCGTCTGCTCCTAAGGTAAATAATACCTACACACATACGTATCATACAAATGTAAAAATCACAGCGAATGTGACTGAAATTATGCATGATGGCAGCAATAGTTTAACAAGTGAAACGCAGGTGCAAAAAGAAAGCGGATTTATAGAAGGAAGTGTGAGCTCGGAAACGGTACAGGCGATGATCACAAGCTTAAAAAATGAGATCAGAAATCAATATAATCAGGCATATAGTTCGAAAGAAACAGTCACCTCAACAAAATTGAAACATGATCATTTTGAAAGTGCAAATATTGTAACCGATGAGAGTGGTAATACTATAACGGATATAGAGGATCTCAAGAAGATTTTGGCTGGAGATATTGTAAATTTGGAAGAAAAATATGGTCAGATTACAAAAAATTTAGATGTGCATGAATATCAGGTGTATGAACTGTTTTATCCCCAATTAGGTGTAAAACTCTGCTCGATGGCGGGCGGCGGCGTACAAAAAATCTATATGGTGTTTTTAAGAGAACCGTCCCGGCGGGACAGGTCAGGCAGTGACCTGTTCCACCTCCGGGATGGGTTTGAGATTAAAATGAATTTCGATAGAAATGTGTCTTGTTTTATCTTCGTCAATGCGCTCATGCACGACGATTTCTTTGATTAAACGGTTGAGGGTGGCTGCGTCCAACTCTGTGATGTTGGCGTATTCCTGAATGGCTTCCACCCATTGTTTTGCGTCATTGGCAAGCTGGACTTCATCGGACAGCCGCTTTCTGCCCTCGGACACTTTTGTTTTAAGCTCCGTCTGCTCGGTCTGTGTCTTTTCCAGCATGGTGTTGAAATTCTGCTCACTGATACGCCCTGCAATCATATCCTCATAAAGCCGCATTACCATTTTGTCCAGAACCTCAATCCGTTCCTCGTCCCTTGTAAGGGAGCGTTCCATTGCTTCCCGCTGTTCCTGCTGCTCGGCTTCACAGGTATTGGTCAGGCGGTCGGCAACCGCTTCCCCGTCCATCAGGGCAGCTCTGGCACATTCCCGGATTTTCCGCAGCACATGGCTGTAAAGGGTGTCATAGTCAATCCGGTGCTGGGTGCAGTGGTTCTTTCCAAAGGCATTGTAGGTCTTGCAGGAGTAAATCTGCTGGGGATGTTTTGCGTTTGTGTAGCGTACCGTCAGCGACTTCCCACACTCGCCGCATTTTATCAATCCGGCAAACAGGCTGATTTCATTTGTCTGCCCCGGACGCTGGCGGGATTTCAGCTTGTTCTGCACAATGTCAAAGCTCATGCGGTCAATCAGCGGTTCATGCTGTCCCTCCACCACAATCCAGTCCTCCGGCTTCTTTTCCCCAATCGTGCCGATTTTGAAACGGTAGTCTTTTTTCTGGGAAGCAATCGCCCCGGTGTAGACGGGATTCATCAAAAGGTCTTTGATAACGGAGAAGTCCCACATATACCGCCCGTTTTCCGGGTCTTTCTTTTCCCATTTGGTGCGGGTATTGCGAAGCCCCCGTTCCCGGTTCCACCATGTGGGGCAGGGGATTTTTTCTTCCTCCAGCCGTCTGCGGATATAGTTCGGACCATGACCGTTTAGGGCATATCCGAAAATCAGCCGCACAATCGGGGCGGTTTCCTCGTCAATGAGCAGATGGTTTTTGTCCTCCGGGTCTTTCCGATACCCAAACGGGGCAAGACACCCGGTAAACTGTCCTTTCTGCGCTTTCAGAAGATAAGAGGAATGGACTTTCTTGGAAATATCCTTGCTGTACATCTCATTCAGGATATTCTTGAACGGGGCAATGTCGTTGTTATCACGCAGGGTGTCGATACCATCATTCATGGCGATATAGCGTACACCGTTTCTTGGGAAAAAGTCCTCAATCAAATGCCCGGTTTGCAGATAGTTCCGCCCCAGTCGGCTGAGGTCTTTCGTGATGACAAGGTTGATCTGCCTGCGCTCAATGGCTCTCAACATTCTCTGTAAATCAGGACGCTCCATATTAAGACCTGTGAAACCATCGTCCTGATAGACTGCCACAACCTCCCATCCCTGCTTTTCGCAGTATTTTTCCAGCATATCACGCTGGTTTGCGATACTGGCACTTTCGCCTTGCAGGTCATCGTCCTTTGACAGCCTGCAATAGACCGCCGCACGATAGCCCCCGGCAAGTGCCTTTCCGATTGTTCTGTATTCCATTTCGTTCATCATAGCCATTTACCCACACAATCCAGACGGTATCTGGCTCT
>ULWA01027735.1_pt1 | contig 17472 bp, 13 predicted proteins | sample 1959991 | NCBI WGS metagenome assembly ULWA01 (sample SAMEA4835802, study PRJEB28245) | human gut metagenome | biome: gut microbiome; material: fecal sample | place: Denmark | collected 2008
GCTGTTGCACCAACCAACATGATTTCTGGCTTGAACTCATTGATAACTGAAGCAAGTGCGTGTGCATATGGCTCAGTTCTGTAATTCTTCAACTCTGGATCGTCTACTACGATTACCTTATCTGCACCGTAAGCAGCAAGCTCGTCTACAAGTCCTGAAACATCAGAACCAACCAATACTGCTGTTACTTCTGTGCCTAACTTCTCTGCAAGTCTCTTTCCTTCGCCAACAAGCTCGAAAGAGATTCCGCTTAATACATTATCTACCTGCTGTGCAAAGACGAATACGCCCTTGTACTTTGCTAATTCTTCTGCATTCATTGCTCCCATTTTATTCACCACTTTTCCTTTTTAATTAAATTACGTGCTTATCCTTCAGTTTACCAACAATATAGCTTACTGGATCTGCGTCTTCCGGAGCCATCTCGCCCTGACCCTTCTTAACCTTGTCAGAAGCTCTTGCGATCTTCGTTGGAGAACCATTCAAACCGATGTTTGAATCATCAACATCTACAAGATCTGCTCTACCAAGAGTTGTGATCTCTGCATTGACTGCATCGAAGATTCCACCTGGTGTCATATATCTTGGATCATTTAATTCAGAAAGTGCTGTGATAAGACATGGCATCTGAGCCTTTACCATATGGTAACCGTCATCATACTGACGCTTAACGATTACGCTGTCTCCATCTACCTTGATCTCCTGTGCATAAGAGATAACTGGAAGTCCAAGATGCTCAGCGATCTGAGGACCAACCTGAGCTGTATCACCATCGATAGCCTGACGGCCTGTGATGATCAGATCATAGTCAAGCTTTCTGATCGCACCAGCGATTGTTGTAGATGTTGCCCAGGTATCAGCACCACCAAGTACACGGTCTGTTACAAGAACACCCTTGTCAGCGCCCATAGCGATTGCTTCCTGAAGAACATCTGCAGCCTTTGGAAGTCCCATTGTAAGAACTGTAACCTCAGCGCCATACTGATCCTTCAGTCTAAGAGCTGCCTCAAGACCAGCCTTATCATCTGGGTTCATAATTGTGAGCATTGCTCCTCTATTCAATGTACCATCTGGGTTGAACTGTACGCCACCCTTTGTATCAGGTACCTGCTTAATACATACGATAATTTTCACGATAAGTACCTCCTTACTTTAACAAGTTTGCTGAGATAACCATACGCTGTACTTCTGAAGTACCTTCGTAGATCTCTGTGATCTTAGCATCTCTCATCATACGCTCAACGTCATACTCCTTGATGTAACCATAACCACCATGAAGCTGTACACACTTTGTTGTTACTTCCATAGCAACCTCAGCAGCATATAGCTTAGCCATAGCAGCCTCTACAGAGTAAGAAACCTTAGCGCCACTCTGATACTCATCTTTCTTTCTTGCAGCCTTGTATACAAGAAGCTTAGCAGCCTCGATCTTTGTAGCAAGATCAGCAAGTACAAACTGTGTATTCTGGAACTGGGCAATTGATCTACCAAACTGCTTTCTTTCCTTTACATAGTTTACAGTTGTCTCAAGAGCGCCCTCAGCGATACCAAGTGCCTGAGCAGCGATACCGATACGACCACCATCGAGTGTGTGCATAGCGATATTGAAGCCCTTGCCCTTCTGTCCAAGAAGTGCATCCTTAGGGATACGGCAGTCTGTGAAGATCAACTCATATGTAGAAGAACCACAGATACCCATCTTGTTTTCCTTTGTACCAAATGTAAATCCAGGTGTTCCCTTCTCTACGATAAATGCAGAAATCTCTTTCATCTTTCTGCCACGCTTCTCGATGATACCTGTAACAGCGATAACGATATATACGTCAGCTTCCTTACCATTTGTAATGAAGCACTTAGAACCATTCAGTACCCACTCGTCACCATCAAGAACTGCCTTTGTCTGCTGTCCCTGTGCATCTGTACCGGCACCTGGCTCTGTCAGGCCGAACGCACCGAGCTTCTTACCAGATGCAAGATCCGGAACATACTTTGCCTTCTGCTCTGGTGTACCAAATATTACGATCGGGTCTACACACAGAGATGTATGTGCAGATACGATTACACCTGTTGTACCACAAACCTTAGAAAGCTCTTCTACACACATAACATATGTGAGAATATCACAGCCCTGTCCGCCTAATTCCTTAGAAACAGGAATTCCTAAGAAACCATACTTTGCCATCTTGTCTACAGTCTCTCTTGGAAATCTGTGCTGCTCATCAATTTCCTGCGCAAGAGGCTTTACTTCGTTCTGCGCAAAATCCTTGAACAGAGTCTGCGCCATTTCATACTTCTTGTCTAAAGTGAAATCCATTCTTTCTATCCTCCATAATAGATTGATTATTACATCCGCACATGGCTGAAAAGCCACGTGCGGGGATTGTACGCTTATTACTGAGCGTCAACAGGTGTCTTTGTGCGATCTGCGTTGTATACATAGAAGCCCTTGCCTGTCTTACAGCCGAGGTTTCCACCACGTACCATCTTACGAAGCAATGGACATGCACGATACTTGCTGTCGCCTGTTTCCTTGTACAGAACATCCATGATTGCAAGGCAGATATCCAGGCCCACGAAATCACCTAACTCAAGTGGTCCCATTGGGTGGTTTGCACCAAGCTTCATAGCTGCATCGATACCAGCGATATCAGAAACACCTTCCATCTTGATGAATGCTGCTTCGTTGATCATCGGGATAAGGATACGGTTTACAACGAAACCGGCAGCCTCATTTACCTGAACAGGTGTCTTGCCGATCTCTTCAGAGATCTTGATGATCTTATCAACTGTCTCCTGTGGAGTATTTACACCAGCGATAACCTCAACAAGTTTCATTCTGTCAGCAGGATTGAAGAAATGCATACCGATCATAGGACGTGTAAGACCATTTCCAATCTCTGTGATAGAAAGTGAAGATGTATTAGAAGCGAAGATACACTCTGGCTTTGCAATCTTGTCAAGCTCAGCAAATGTTGTCTTCTTAACTCCCATATCCTCAAATGCAGCTTCTACGATCAGATCGCAGTCTGCACAGAGATTTTCCTTCAGACCAGGTGTGATGCTTGCAAGAATCGCATCTACCTTCTCCTGTGTCATCTTTCCTTTTTCTACAAGTCTAGCGTAGCCTTTCGCGATCTTATCCTTTCCGCCTTCAGCCCACTCCTGCTTGATGTCGCAAAGTGCAACTTCGTAGCCATCAACCATAGCAAATGCCTTTGCAATGCCCTGTCCCATGGTACCAGCACCAATAATGCCAACCTTCATGTTTATTTCCTCCTTAAAATTTTAATTACTTTTATTATTTGTTCTGGAATGGAACAACCTTTAACTTCTTCTCCTTGTCTTTCTCAAGGAAGTTGCCCATGCCAGCCTTCTGGTCTTCTGTCTCGAAGCAGTCACCGAAGAGCTTCTCTTCGATTACAATTGCTGTATCCATATCTACCTGAAGACCATCATTGATTGCCTTCTTGCAGTTTCTGACAGCGATCGGAGCATTTGCTGCGATGCCTGCTGCCATCTTCTTCGCTGCCGGAAGAAGCTCTTCCAATGGATATACAGCGTTTACAAGACCGATTCTGTATGCCTCATCAGCCTTAATATTTCTTGCTGTGTAGATCATCTGCTTTGCCATACCAGCACCTACCAGACGAGCGAGTCTCTGTGTTCCACCAAATCCAGGTGTGATACCAAGACCTGCCTCCGGCTGACCGAATACCGCATTCTCAGAACAGATACGGATGTCACAGCTCATAGAAATCTCACAACCACCGCCAAGTGCAAATCCGTTGATTGCAGCGATTACCGGGATTGGGAATGTCTCGATCTTACGGAATACATCATTTCCCTTCTTACCGAATGCTTCGCCCTCAGCCTTTGTAAGTGTAGACATCTCTCCGATATCAGCACCTGCAACAAATGACTTCTCGCCGGCGCCTGTAAGAACTACGGCTCTTGTTGTATCCAGATCGATTGCATCGAATGTAGCCTCAAGCTCATCCAACACCTGACTATTCAACGCATTCAAAGCCTTTGGTCTGTTGATCGTTACAACGCCTACAAAGCCTTCCTGCTCATAAGTAATAAATTCCATCTTAATCTCCTTAAACTCTATCCAAGTATGTTACGCGGCTCAATTAGTCCTCAATCTTAACGATTGTAGAGCAGCCCATACCACCACCGATACACAGTGTAGCAAGACCTGTCTTAGCGCCTCTTGCCTGCATCTCATGAAGCAATGTAACAAGGATACGGCATCCGGAAGCTCCAACCGGATGACCAAGTGCGATTGCACCACCGTTTGGATTAAGCTGCTTCTCTGTATCAATACCAAGATCCTTACCAACTGCGACTGACTGTGCAGCGAATGCCTCATTTGCCTCGATGATATCGAAATCTTCGATCTTCATGCCTGTCTTAGCCATAACCTTCTTTGTTGCAGCAACAGGTCCGATACCCATGATTGAAGGATCAACACCTGCAAGTGCACCTGCAACGAATGTAGCCATAGGCTTAACACCAAGCTCCTTAGCCTTCTCCTCAGACATAACAACGATTGCTGCTGCACCATCGTTGATACCAGAAGCGTTACCAGCTGTAACGAATCCGCCTGGGTTGATTGTACGAAGCTTAGCCAGAGTCTCAACAGTTGTTCCAGGACGAGGACCCTCATCCTTCTTGAACTCGATCGTCTCTTTCTTCTTCTTAACCATAACTGGAACGATCTCTGCGTCAAATGCACCAGACTCCTGAGCTGCTGCTGCCTTCTGCTGGCTGTTTGCTGCAAATGCATCAAGCTCTTCACGAGTCAGACCCCACTGCTCACAGATGTTATCAGCTGTCTTGATCATGTGGTAATCATTGAATGCATCCCAAAGAGCATCGTTTACCATTGTATCAACGAGCTTGCCATTGTTCATTCTGTAACCAAAACGAGCGTTCATAGCTGCGTAAGGAGCCATAGACATGTTCTCCATACCACCTGCTACAACGATGTCAGCATCGCCAGCCTGAATCATCTGAGCTGCCATGTTAACACAGTTCAGACCAGAACCACAAACTACGTTTACAGTAACAGCAGGTGTCTCGATAGGAAGTCCAGCCTTCAGAGATGCCTGACGAGCTACGTTCTGTCCAAGACCTGCCTGGATTACGCAACCCATATATACATGATCGACCTGATCTGCAGGAACGCCTGCTCTGTTCAGAGCCTCCTTGATTACGATAGAACCTAACACTGGTGCTGGTGTTGTTGAAAGTGCACCACCCATAGTACCGATTGCTGTACGACATGCGCCAGCTAAAACTACTTTCTTTGCCATGTTGAAAATTTCCTCCATTTCGTTTTATTGTTTCTATCTGTGCCGATCATGCATATGTCGACACGCCTAGATAGATAATATCATAATTTCCATGGTTTCGCAATAAAAGAAACCTTTACTTTTGTTTCTTTTTATGTACATTGCGTATACTTTTTTTGTTTTTTGTATTCATTTGCTGCTTCTGGTTTTGCCCCTGCTTCTGTGCAGAATTTTTATGTTGCACATTCGAACGATTTCCAGATTGTTTATTCGATGCGCCATATTGAGATTTTTTCTCATTTGCAGCATTCTTCATCTTCCGCGGTTTGATCAGACAGTTCTTATCGAACCCGATCAGATCCGTCCGTCCTGCTTTCACAAGTGCCTCATGCACCAGATCGTAATTATCCGGATTCCGGTACTGGATCAGTGCACGCTGCATCGCCTTTTCATGTGGAGAATTTGGCACATATACCTTCTCCATCGTCCGCGGATCCACGCCAGTGTAATACATGCAGGTTGATATCGTCGAAGGTGTCGGATAGAAATCCTGCACCTGTTCTGGCATATAACCCAGATCCCGCAGATATTCCGCCAGTTCCACCGCTTCTTTCAGAGTGGAACCCGGATGCGATGACATAAGATACGGTACCATATACTGCTTCAATCCAAGTTCCTCATTGATCCGTTTGTATTTCTTGCAAAATGCCTGAAAGACTGCATTTTCCGGCTTACCAAGCTTCATCAGTACCTTGTCAGAGATATGTTCCGGCGCCACCTTCAGCTGCCCGCTGACATGGTATTTGCAAAGTTCCCGAAAGAATGTATCATCCTTGTCCGCCATCAGATAATCAAACCGGATACCCGAACGGATAAATACCTTCTTCACCTTCGGCAGACTTCGGAGCTCCCGCAGTAATTTCAGATAATCGGAATGATCCACAATCAGATTCGGACATGGCTTTGGGAACAGACACTGACGGTTCGCACAGACGCCATATTTCTCCTGTTTCTTGCAGGCGCGCTGCCGGAAATTCGCCGTCGGGCCGCCAACATCATGGATATAGCCCTTAAACTCCGGATCTTTCGTCATTTCCTTTGCCTCTTCTATAATGGATGCATGACTGCGTGTCTGCAATGTCCGGCCCTGATGAAATGTAAGCGCACAGAAGCTGCACCCGCCAAAGCACCCCCGGTTGCTGACCAGCGAGAATTTGATCTCCGATATCGCAGGGATTCCACCCTGTGCCTCATAAATCGGATGATAGGTCTTCGTATATGGAAGCGCATACACCTCGTCCATCTCCTGCTCCATCAGTGGTTCCGCCGGTGGATTCTGGATCACATATTGATAATCCTTATATTTTTCTACCAGAATCTTCGCGGTGATATGATCTGTGTTATCATATTGGATTTTAAAGCTTCGCGCGTAATTTAATTTGTCTTCCTGCAACGCGTCATACGACGGAAGCTCAATATAGTCTTCATACAGATGTTCCAGATTTCTTGCTTTGTAGACCGTTCCATGAATAAAACTTAAGTCTTTGATGTCGATGCCGCTTTGCAGCGCATCCGCGATCTCCACAATGGCATGCTCACCCATACCATAGATCACAATATCCGCCTGTGCATCAACGAGAATCGAATGTTTCAACTTATTGGACCAGTAATCATAATGTGCCAGCCGGCGCAGACTTGCTTCGATACCGCCTGCCACAATTGCCGCATCCTTGTATTTCTTCCGGATCAGATTGCAGTAAACGATTGTCGCATAATCTGGTCGTTTTCCCATCTCGCCACCCGGGGTGTATGCATCTGTATGCCGTCTTTTCTTGGAAACAGTATAATGGTTCACCATTGAATCCATATTTCCGGCGCACACCAAAAAGGCAAGCTTCGGCCTGCCATAAATCGCAATCGAATTTTCATCCTTCCAGTCTGGCTGTGAAATGATTGCCACTTTATATCCATGTGCCTCTAACACACGGCTGATGATCGCCGGTCCAAAAGATGGATGATCCACATAGGCATCTCCGATCACATAGACAAAGTCCGGCTGTTCCCAGCCCTTTAATTGCATTTCCTTCTGCGTGAGTGGGAGGAACCGCTCATCATATGTATATTCCACACCATGTTCACGCAATGTTTTCTTCTTATTTTCCACGTATTTCTATCCTGTCTCTTACTCTTCCAAGGTTCTTCCGTCCTTGATATAATAATGGGCTGTTCCTGCACCTGTCGCAACAACCTGATCCGGATTCTTGATGTTCACAACCGGGACACCAATCTTATCCATAATAAGCTTGTCCATACCAAATATCTTGCTTCCGCCTCCGGCAAGGATAATACCATGCTCGGATATATCGGAAACCAGTTCCGGTGGTGCCGCCTCCAACATCTCCCGAACGGAATCCAAGATCTGATCTGTCTCCTCCTGACACGCCTCGATCATCTCAGAGGATTTGACTGCCATCTTCGTTGGAAGTCCGCGCACCAGTTCCTTTCCACGTGCATACCCGATCGCATCCTGTTCCCGCGGATACACAGAACCAATGTCCTTCTTCAACTGTTCGGCAGAGCTTTCGCCCAGCAGCACATTATGACGTTTCCGCATATAACGGATGATTGCCTCATCGAAATCATCGCCACCAATCTTGATGGAACTGCTATGCTGCACACCGCCTCTTGCTACGATTGCAATATCCGTCGTTCCCGCACCGATATCCACAACCATCGCACCAACTGCCGACTCAATATCCACACCTGCACCGATGGCTGCCGCAAATGGTTCCTCAAGCACATACACATTCTTTGCACCGGTACGGTATACTGCATCACACGCTGCACGCCGCTGTACGTCCGTGACACCACTTGGCACACAGACGCAGATGTTTGGTTTGCCCCAGATCTTTCGTTTTGCAATCGCTGACTTCACATAGATCTTGAGCATACGCTCCGTCATAATATAATCGGAGATAACACCATTCCGGATCGGACGTGTCACCTCAATATCCTCCGGTGTCTTTCCAAGCATCTTTTTGGCTTTATTTCCAACCGCAATGATCTTTTTACTTTTAGCCTCATATGCAACCACCGATGGCTGGTTGACTACGATTCCTTTGTCTTTTATGTATATGACCGTATTCGATGTTCCAAGGTCTATACCGATATCTATATTTACCACGTTTTATACCTCTTATCTTCTGGTTTCTTATTTATCATCCCGTCTATTGGCTTATCACGTAAAAAGCCGATGCTTAAATTATAAGCATCGGCTCTGATTTTTTCAACGATTATTTAAAATCTTCACTTAGTAAATATTTCCGGCTGGAACCTTTTGCCTTCTCACGATCGTCACATTTGAGCATTGCCTCATCGCAAGCCTTGAGCATACGATCGATATTTCCAGACTCCATTGCCATCAGGAGATTCTTTACAGTGCCTTCTACAGAATCATCTGTCTTAAAGCCCTGCTGTTTGAAATATCCCTTTGCAATCGCAAGCATATCCTGTGTAGAAATGCCTTCCATATTGATCTGGTGTGTAAACTTATCCTTGGCATCTCCAGTCGCTCCAAACAAGCGGTTGATAGACTCAGTCGCACCTGTCAGAATCACAACAACATCGTTTACATCCTTGGCTGTAAGTTTCATCAGCTCTGTCATCTTATCTGGTGCGATCAGACCTGCATTTTCAACAACCATACATCCACCGGCAAGCTTTGACATTGCATCTGCAAGTTTAACCTTGTTCAATGCCTGTGCCTTGATCTTCGCGATCGTCTTCGCCTTGCAGATTCCCATATCGTAGAAGCTTCTTGCGAAATCTTCTCCGACACTGGTCAGACCAAATCCGTGATCACCCATCATACATACGTTACGATTCTCCTGATCAACAGTAATGGCATTGAATGTATCCACGAGACTCTTTCCGGATTTCTCCATCTTTGTATACTTTTCAAGGTAAGATGCAGCAAGTGGAAGTTTTCCTTCCTCCGCTGGCTGTGTCAGGTCGATCTGAATGCTGTCTGCCTGCTCTGCCGCCTTCAGCGCTTCCTCTTCGGCCTTCTTTGCAGCCTCTAAGATCTTGCGGGCTTCCTCAGCCTTCGCCTTTGCTTCCGCCTCTGCCTTTGCAGCTTCCTCGGCTGCCTTCTTGCGAGCCTCTTCTTCTGCCTTTGCAGCAAGTTCTTCCGCTGCCTTCTTCTTTGCTTCCTCTTCGGCTTTCTTCTTTGCTTCCGCCTCTGCCTTCTTCTTAGCTTCTTCTTCAGCCTTCTTGCGTTTCTCTTCCTCAGCCTTTGCCTTTGCGGCTTCTTCCGCTGCCTTCTTTGCATCTGCCTCTGCCTTCTTACGAGCTTCCTCAGCTGCCTTTAGTGCTGCCTCTTCCGCCTTCTTTGCTTCTTCTAAGATACGCATAGCCTCTTCGGCTTTCTTACGGGCTTCTTCGGCTGCTTTCTTTGCTTCTTCCTCAGCCTTCTTACGGGCTTCTGCTTCGGCTTTCTTCTTGGCTTCTTCCTCTGCCTTCTTCTTTGCTTCCGCCTCTGCCTTCTTCTTTGCTTCCGCCTCTGCCTTCTTCTTTGCCTCTGCTTCGGCTTTCTTCTTTGCTTCTTCCTCAGCTTTCTTCTTTGCTTCTGCTTCGGCTTTCTTCTTGGCTTCTTCCTCAGCACGCTTCCGATTCTCTTCTGCACGCTTTGTTGCTTCTTCTTCTGCCTTCTGTGCCTGTTCTAAGATACGCTTTGCTTCTTCGGCTTTCTTCTTTGCCTCTTCCGCCTTCTTCAAAGCTTCCTGCTTTGCCTTGGCTCTTGCCTCTTCCTCAGCCTTCTTGCGGGCTTCCTCGGCTGCTTTCAGACGTGCCTCTTCCGCTTTCTTACGTTTTTCTTCCTCTTCTGCCTTGAGGCGTGCCTCCTCGGCTGCACGTTTCTCAGCGGCTGCAGCTGCACGCTGTCTGGCTGCTGCTTCTGCGATTCTACGCTCCTGTGCAGCTGCCTTTTCTTCTGCCTCTTTCAGCTTCTTTCTTCTGGCTTCTTCTTTCCGCTCAGCTTCCTCAATAGCCGCCTTCTTCTTGGCTGCCTCTGCCTCCGCTGCCTTCTTCGCCATCTCTTCCTGCGCCTTTTTCTTTTCTTCCTCTGCCTTATTCTCAGCATCGCCATACTGCGCAAGCTTTGATATCTCTGCACCCAGAGCATCCTCATCCTCATCGCCAAGATCGTACATACTCTTCACATCATTGGTTGGAGTACTCCGGTTTGGCACAATGCTGATGATATCATCTGCATCATCCTTGGATGCTTTGTTCTCCTGTGCTTTCCACTCTACACCATCGGAAATAATCGTTGTATTTCCCTGTTTTGTAAAGGATGCTTCCTCTTCTGCATCATCCCCATTGATTACCTTTACATCGCCACTGCCACCGGATAATTTTGTAGGACGCAATCTTGCTTTTTCATCATCCTGAGCCTTTTTCTTCTCAGGTGCTTTCTCTTCCTGCTTGTTACCCATGTCAATATTGAGACCAAGTCCTCCAGATGGCTCTGTAGCTCCAAGGCTACCGCCCAGTCCTCCAAGTCCTTTGCTCTCTGTCTTGCCACCTGACAGTCCGCCACCTACTGGTGCTCCAAGTCCGCCGCCAGCCGGCTTATCTAAGGATTTTCCAGACTTATCTGCCTGAATGCCAACACTCATGCCAAGTCCTTCATCACTTGCCTTCTTTGGCTCTTCCTTCGCAGGTTCTGCTGCCTTTGCAGGTGCCTCTTCTGGTTCCTCGTCCTCCAATTTAATACCAAGTTCTGCAGCTTTCTTACGACGTTTTTTCTCTTCGATTTTCGCAAGTTCTTCTGCTGACAGAGTTTTGTATTTTGGCTTATTGTGGTCTGCAGCAGTTTCTCCCGCATCTGCAGCTCCAGACAATTGCATTGCTTCCTGCTCTTTTTTCAATTTTGCAGCCTTGGCAGCTTTCTCCTTTTCTACCTGTGCTCTTACCGCAGCAATCAATGCTTCTCTTTGATCAATAGCCACTCCCATTGCCTCCTTTCAGTCATACCTTCTCTCGGTCATATCTTCTCGTCAAGAATTATCTGTATTCTTTCACACGTTTTAGCAAATTCTTCTTAACAGAATCTATCTTCAAAGATGCTTTTAACTCATCTCGTGAAGGTCCTTTTTGTACCGGCTGTTCCTCTTTCTTCTCGGCCTGTGGTGTTGTTGGAATCGAGTCTATGCTGATTCCAAGTGATGCAAGTAACGCTTCTGCCTCTCTCTGCATCTGCTCTTCCTTCTGCATGTTCTCTGTCATCTTATCCTGTGCTTCTTCCATGATCTCGTTGAAATTGTTCTCAACGATTTTCACTTCTTTGTGATAATCCGGGAATAACGATGACTTGAATACCGGGAAGTCCAACTTCTTTTTTTCCGGTTTCGTTGTAAATGGAGCTACATGGAATTCCTCTTTCGGTTCTTCCTCCGGCTCCTCGATTTCTTCCTCTGTCTCTGGTTCTTCTTCAACAGCTTCTTCTACTACTGTCTCCTCGATCTCCGGTTCTGACTCGGATTCCACCTCTGGCTCCGGTTCTACAACCTCTGGCTCCTCAATTTCTTCCTCAACCTCTGGTTCTTCTTCGACAGTCTCTTCAATCTCCAGTTCTGGCTCGGTTTCCACCTCTGGCTCTGGTTCTACGACCTCCGGCTCCTCGATTTCTTCCTCTGCCTCTGGTTCCTCTTCGACAGTCTCTTCAATCTCCAGTTCTGCCTCCGGTTCTTCTTTCACAGATTCTTCCACCGTCTCTTCGATTTCCGATTCTGGTTCGGCTTCAATCTCTGGCTCCGGTTCTACAACCTCTGGCTCCTCGATCTCTTCCTCAACCTCCGGTTCTTCTTCGACAGTCTCTTCTGCTATCTCTTCGATTTCCGGTTCTTCTTCCACAGTTTCTTCAATCTCAGGTTTCGGTTCCGGCATCTTCATCTCTCCGAATTCATCATCCACAGTTTCAGAGAAATCGTCAACCTCATATTCTTCCTCAAAATCTTCCGGCGCCAGTTCCACTGTCTGGAATTCAAACGTCGTTTTCTTGGCTGTTGTCACTTCTGCTTCCTTCGTCTCGGTCTCCTGCGTCACATGTTCCTTGGATGCAAGTTCCTCAATCGTATCCGCTTCTGCTTCAAAACCATCATCTTCATCTACTACGACTACATCTTTTGCAATTGTCCCTTTTCCATGTCTCATATCTTCCGCCTGCCCTGTTGTCTCTGCAATCTCTGATGAAATGTCACTATTTGATTCTTTCGGCTCTTCCGATGGTTTTACATCTTCCGATTCCGATGTTACTTCTTTTGTTTCTTCTATATCAGCATCCGTTGTCTCAGATTCTTCCTCGTGTTTCTTTCTCTTCCGTCTCTGGAAAAATCCCTTCTTTTTTTCTTTTTCCGGTTCTTCCGCTTCTGTCTCAGACGCTTCCTCTGCCGTTTTTTGTTCTGATGTTTCTGTCACAGATGCTTTCTCTGCTGTTTCTTGTTCTGTCACAGTTGTTTTCTCAGACGTCTTCTGTTCTGTCTCATCCGCAACTGTCTCAGGCACTTTCGTTTCGGTTTCCGTTTTTTCTTCGGTAGCAGGTTTCACTTCTGCCTCAGTCTTTTCAGCTTCCGCCGCTGCCGCAGCTTCTGCCTTTTCCTGCTGCTTTTGTTTTTTCAGCAGTTTCTTTTCTTTCCGTTGCTCCTCGCGTTCCTGCTTTTTGAGCATCTTCTGCACTTTCTTCTCCGAACCGGCAGGTGTATATGAATCCTCATACATGATCGTAATCTCTGCCTCTTTCGGATGCATCCGCAGATCATCGGTTGCAAGCAGCTCCTGTTCTTCTGCACGAAGTGCCTCCATATCTGGATCATCATCTACAGCTTCAGTGTCCGCATATATATCGAAATATGTATCTACCTTTACTTTTCCAGCTTCGATATCCAATATAATCTGGCTGTTATCGGAATTCTTGAACGATGCATGATATAACTCAGCCAGCGTCGCCGCCTCGTTCTGTTTTTCCTCTTTCTTGTAAAGCAGATATAACTCAAAGCTCCAGTCATAGTCCAGATTGTGTGCATACCCGGCAATCAATGGTTCCAGCGTCTTGTAATCGTCCGCATGTTCATGCTTATTCCAGACATATTCCATGTCCCGGCTGTCATATGCATTGGCATCAAACATATACATATCGTAATACGTCTTTGCCAGCTGGAAATATCCCATCCGCAAATACAGCTCCACAAACGTATACAAAACCCGCTTCGATTCCGGTCCCAGACGATGCGCCATGATCAGACATCGTCTGGCATCCTTATATCTATCATTTTTTATGTAAATCTCTCCACACAGTCTCAGGAACTGTGGGTTCAGGGATTTTGTCAAATCCTGATGTTCCACTAACTCAAGTGCCAGACTATATTCTCTGGAATTCGCCAACTCTTTAATTTTATTTACACTCGCCATGCTGAGTCCTGCGCCCATACCCTGTCACCTCTGCCAGTTTCATTTTACTTAGTGTCCTTCAAAGACCTTTTCTACCTTCTCGATTACGGTGTCTTTCATGTTGCCTCTTGTCTTTTCATACTGCAATCCTGACTCCATAATCTCCAAAAGTTCCATTCTGTACTCGCTATCAATATCCTTGATGTATTCCATCAATACATCCTTCAGTTCAATGACATATTCCTTCGTCTGCATCTTTGCAAGCATCTCATCTGGATTGAACTTCGATGTACTCTTCATGTCTTCCTGCTTACGTCCACAGATCAGACATTCATCTGCACCAGCCTCGTTTACATAACCACAGTTACATGTCCAGATCATGCCATCGGTACGATACTTCTCGACTGCATCAATACCACGTTTCTCTTTAAGTGCAGATAATCTATGTAACGGCATGCTGACATCGATTGGCTGGTCGTTGCACGCGAATACACCACGGCTTGTCACATATTTGGAGATGCGTACCTTTGCATCCTTCAAAAGCAGAATATCCTTTGCAGGAAGCTTACACTCCATATCCTTGGATTCGATCAGAGAAACATTTCCTTTCTCAAATACAAAATCCAGATCCTTTAACAGCAATCGTTCTTCATACAGGTTTGTCAGCTCGACGTCTGCACGGATTGCACGAATATCATCTTTGTTATAATTAAAGAAATCTGTAGAAATTGTTACCCCATTCTTAGAACCACGTAACCATACACGTACCGGTCTTGGCACCAGACGATTATAGTAGTTGCTGACATACAGAGATTTTTCTGTAACTGGATTCTCCTCTGGCTTCTTCTTCAGGCGAACAGCTGTACCAGAAGCGATCGTTCCTACGGAATAGCTTGCAAACTGTGTATAATTCAGTTCCACGCCAATTACCGCATCCGCTTTCTTTCTTGCTGCGATTGTCTGCAGACGCTTCAGTGCTGTCTCATTTACCTGCTCCAGCTTGCCTGTCAGCTTCTCACTCTCGGAATCTGACATCTCACTCACACCGGCTGCAAACCCCTTGAAAAAGTTCGAGCTAAGTACCGACTGTACATTTACAAATCCCAAATACTCTACGATTTCGTAACCCTCAAAGCCCTGTCCGGACGTCAACATTACTTCTGTCATTTTTATTACCCTCCCAAAATAAAAATAATCGCTCAAATTTACCTTAAATGATACCATACTTCCATCATATTTGAAAGACTTTTTGTATGATTTATAACATTTTCATCAATTATTTTGTGCATTTTATGCAAAAATCACCAAATTTCTAAAATGCTAATGGATTTTTATTCTCATATTTGTGGAAATAAAACTCCAAATCAAAATAGGTATGCTCGTCGCTGTCCGCGATCATTTCCCAGTTCTCCAGTTCATCCAGATTCGGGAAATGTGTATCCGCTGCATAATCATAGTTGATCTTCGTCACATGCGCATACTTGCAATACGGAAGCAGCATCTCGTAGATCTGTCCGCCACCGATTACAAAAATTTCCTTATCCTCATATTTTTTCAGTTCCTCGAACAGTTCTTCCTTCGAGTGAACAACCGTACCCCCTCGCACGGTATAATTCGGATCAGTCGATAAAATGATATTATCTCTTCCCGCAAGCGGCAGGCCATTCGGGAATCCTGCCAGTGTCTTTCTTCCAAGTACAACGACATTTCCCATTGTCGTCTGTCGGAAGAATTTGTGATCCTCTGGTATTGATACGAGCAGATCGCCCTTGTTTCCAATCGCCCAGTTGTTATCTACTGCTACTATTAAGTCCATATTACCCTCCAAATATTTCGCTCTAAACCGCTATTGGTATGTTCTTGATCTGTGGTCCGGTCTGATAATCTTCGATTGTAAAATCATCAACCGTAAAATCATAAAAATCTTTGACATCTGGATTGAGTGTTACTTTCGGCGCCGGATACGTCGGCCGGCTGATCAGCTCTTCCACGATTGGAATGTGTCTGTCATAGATGTGTGCATCTGCGATCACATGTACCAGCTCTCCCGGTTCAAATCCAGTTACCTGTGCCATCATATACACAAGTGCCGCATACTGTACGACATTCCAGTTATTCGCTGCAAGCACATCCTGCGAACGCTGATTCAAAATGGCATTTAATTTGTTGCCTGTGACATTGAACGTCACGCTGTACGCACACGGATACAGGTTCATCTCGGACAGATCCTGATGCACATAAATGTTCGTCATGATACGGCGGCTGTATGGATTGTTCTTCAGATCATAGATCACACGATCGACCTGATCCATCATACCCTCTTTATATTTGTGCTTCACACCGAGCTGGTAACCATACGCCTTGCCGATCGAACCATCTTCGTCTGCCCACGCGTCCCAGATATGGCTGTGCAGGTCATGGACGTTATTTGATTTTTTCTGCCAGATCCAGAGCAATTCATCAATTGCGGATTTGATATAAGTTTTTCGAAGCGTGATCGCCGGAAATTCCTCCGCCAGATTATATCGGTTTACAACACCAAACCGTTTGATCGTATATGCCGAAGTCCCATCCTCCCATTTCGGACGCACCTTTTCGCCCTTCGTATCGTAACCGTTCTCAATAATATCCTTACACATCGCAATGAACAAATCATCTGCTTTACTCATGTTTTGTCTCCTTCTCCTATTTTGTGCAGTATTCACAGTCTCACTTGTGAATATGTGCCAATCTTATTTTTTCTGCTTGTATTTTTTTCTTTTTCTGTTAACATAATGCCCATGGAGGTACATTCTATGATTCCAAAAGAATTCGGGCCTCGTCTAAAAATTTCGCGTCGTCAAAAACATCTCAATCAAACCGACATTTCCAAACGACTCAATATTACAAGACAAGCCTACAGTAACTATGAAACGGGAAGATGTGCGCCGCCAGTCGATGTTCTGGCTGAACTTACACTGCTTCTCGAATATGATTTCTTTTCTATTTTTCTGGAAGCGGCTGCTTCCAAATTATTTCATTCCAATTTTCAATTTTATCCAGAAAGCGAGGATCTATCATGTCAGACACAACCACCTTTGGAGCTATGCTCATTCGTCTCCGACTCCACTCCGGTTACACCCAGAAAGAAATAGCCGCATCGACCGGCATCTCACGTTCATCGTATTGTCATCTGGAAGCGGACTACCGAAAGCCAACGATGGAATTTTTTATTAAGCTTTGCATCTTCTATAAGCAAAATCCCGTGAAGCTCCTGCTTCCACTTTTCCCGGAAGAATCCATGGATTCCCAGAAGCATTATCTGCAATATTTAAATTCGTTATGTGAAATCCGATACAAATCAGACACGAAGCGCAATCGAAAGCGCAACGTCAAATGCTGGTCTAAGAAATAGCATCAAAGTTGTTCCCGATCAGAAATCCGGCTTCCGCCTGTTTCCGGTTCTTCTCGTATGGATTACTCTCTGAATACTGGATCTGTGTCGTCGTCTCTCCACCTGCAACATACGTTCTGCCGCATTCCGGACAGACCCCCATCTTCAATGTTACATTCGCCGATATCAGCTTCGCGCCCGGCTTGCTGCTTTTCTGAATCGCATTTGCCACGTGCTCCCGTTCATGCGCACTTACCTTCGCGTATGATTCTCCTGCCGCAATCTTGCCCGGTGTCTTAAACGACACATCCGGTTCGTTCGAACCATCGACATATTCCCGGTTCTTACACGTCT
>ULWA01015894.1_pt1 | contig 16341 bp, 9 predicted proteins | sample 1959991 | NCBI WGS metagenome assembly ULWA01 (sample SAMEA4835802, study PRJEB28245) | human gut metagenome | biome: gut microbiome; material: fecal sample | place: Denmark | collected 2008
CTACCGCTGCCGTCCGGTAGAGCAATGAATGATGGTTTACAGATGGCAGATTCACTAATTCTCGTTTTATAGAAGTAGATTTTTATCTTTACAATATTACATCTTGCTAAAAAACTCCTTAGATACTTTGTTAATCAGGAAAAAGGTTGTAATTTTGCCGAGCCGTTACGAGTTAGCGGCATTATTCAAACCTATTAATATATATATAAAAAATGGCAACAAGAATCAGATTGCAACGTCATGGCCGCAAAGGCTATGCATTCTACAGCATTGTAATCGCTGACGTAAGAGCACCACGTGATGGTAAGTTTACTGAAAAGATTGGTACTTATAACCCCAACACCAATCCTGCCACAGTAGATTTGAATTTCGAACGTGCACTCTACTGGGTAGAGACAGGTGCACAGCCTACTGACACCGTACGCAACATTCTTTCAAATGAAGGTGTAATGCTCATGAAGCACCTCAATGGTGGTGTGCGTAAGGGTGCTTTTGACGAGGCTGCTGCAAAGGCAAAGTTCGAAGCTTGGAAGCAGAGCAAGGATGCAAAGGCCGTAGCTGCTGCCGACAAGAATGCTGCCGATAAGAAAGCTGCTGATGCAGCTCGCTTGGAAGCAGAAAAGAAGGTGAATGAAAAGATTGCTGAGAAGGTAGCTGAGAAGAAGGCTGCTGAAGCTGCTGCAAAGGCAGAAGCAGAAGCTGCTGCTCAGAGCGAAGAAGCTGCTGAAGCTCCTGCAACTGAAGAAGCTCCCGCTGAAGCATAATCAATTCCCTAATTTTGCTCACTCATAGTTGGTGAGACAAAAAAACAAAAGAGGAACGTACTCCCAATGACTAGATAAATTCTAGCAAGGTGTATGTTCCTCTCTTTTTTAATTCCAGAAAAGCATATTACAAAGCGTTTATTTTGCCTAGCGGGTCATATCTACTTATCCATATCAGTAATGAAGCGCATTGAGAATAGCGGCTTTTCCTTTTTTGCTAGTGTTAGGACTTGTCACTTTGGAAAGTGAGATGATTATAGATTTCGTGTCAACGAATTAAATTCTGTCTAGGACGGTCTTAATGAGCGAGTCAATGCTATTCTTATAATTAGGATTGGCACGGCCAGCCACACGGTTGGCTATCACCATGCAACATGTCATGGCCTTATGTCCCATTAAAAGTGAAAGTCCAGCTAGAGCACTGCTCTCCATTTCAAAATTGCAGATGCGATGGCCTTCAAATTCAAAAGATTCAATCTTTTTATTCGCTTCGGGGTCGGCTAGTGGAAGACGAAGCTGTCTACCCTGTGGTCCAAAGAATCCACCACAGGCTATGGTGATACCATGTACCATATCGTTTCCTGCAATGCGGTGGATTAACTCTTCGTTGGCATGCACCACGTAAGGATGAGCAATGCATTGTGTTCCATGCCAATTCATGTGCTTGAGAAACGCCTCCTCTAAGCGAAGGTCACTCACTTCGTTGCGACCAGCATAAAAATTGAGCAGTCCATCGAATCCAATACTAATTTCGCTAGCGACAAAAGTTCCTTCCGGACAGTTGGGCTGAAGTCCGCCACATGTGCCCACTCGCACGAATTCTAGCTGTCGGAGTTCATCCTTGATAGTACGTGTTGAAAAATCGATATTGGCTAATGCATCAAGTTCATTGATTACGATGTCGATATTGTCGCAACCGATACCTGTAGAGAGTGCCGTAATTCGTTTTCCTTGATACGTGCCTGTAATTGTACGAAATTCTCGACTAGAGATGTCACATTCTTTGCTCTCGAAATGTGATGCTACCAAAGGAACTCTGCCTGGATCACCCACAAGTATCACCTTGTCGGCTAATTGTTCTGGACGAACGTGTAAATGAAAAATGCTTCCGTCAGGATTGATAATCAGCTCGGAAGAAGGAATGGGAGTTTTTGACATGATATTTCGGGATTTAAGCGCTGTGCGCATTATTAAGTTTATAGGAGTGTTTTCAAAGTTAATTCTTGAGTGACAGAAGATGATATTACATTCTTGTTCAAGTCTTTAGTGTCGTCAAATATTATATTTTATATGAGTAACATGAAAGAACCAATACATCATCTAGGGCTTTACCAAGATTATAAACATTGAAGAGCTTTCGAATTATTCCTCCAAAATTAGGATTTTATAGTCATAAATTCCAATAACTCTTGCAATTTACTTTATTTCTGCTTGACGCATATTCTTACATAGGATTTCATATTGTGCTTGTAGTGAAGGTATCGTCTGATTAGCTTGTATCAGTTCCTTACGCTCTTGCGACGAAAGTCCTTGTTGAGCAGCTTTACGTTGTAGTTGGTCTTGGAGATTTTGCAATTGCTGAAGCTTTTGTCGGGTCTCGTCGGCTTGCTGTGCAATGCGTTTGGCTATTTCACTGCGGAATTGTGAAAGTTGGGTGTATACAATCTCGTTGTTGATTACGTAGAAATGCTGTCCCTGTGTCCTCATATTATCCGTTGTACGATGAGCTAGCAAATTAGTTAATCGTTCGCGAGCGGCAGCAACAATCTTTTCGTCTGTTTGTGTCTCACTGATGGAATGTAGCATTGCAGCGTGCATCACTTTAGTCTTGTTGGCATCACTCATCTCGTAAATATCACGTGTAGAGTTAGGAATGAAGGTGTAGATACAAACGCTATCAGCTGGTTGATTTCGATCCGTGACGAGGAAACCCAACTGCACACTCTCGTCGATAGCTAGCAGATAATCATTGGCAGGCGAATTGAAAGGCATGCCCAAGTTTTCGGCTTTGAGATATTGTTTCGTTTCGGGATTATAACGCGTCACGAAGAGGTCGTAGCCACCGAGTGACTCTGCACCTTGTGCAGCATAATAAAGTGTCACACCATCAGGCATAAGAAAAGGAAAATCCTGTTCAGACGAAATATCGTGCATGCCATTGAGTGGGGTTGGAGCCGACCATCCACTTCCTACATGGTAGGCAATGTGAAGATTGCTAGCACACCCCGCGCTGTCGCTCTTCGAGAAAATTATACGATCACGTAGTTCATTGATATATCCAGTTTGTCCGTATTGACCAGAGGCGAGTGTCTCTGAAGGCATAACATCTTTCAAGTTGACAATCTTACCTGCGTTCACCGACAAGTTAAGTTTGGAGAGCATCTTTGTGCGGCTTACCACGATGCTATCGACAAAGCAGACGCGTTCCGTGCCGCGTAACATGTCCATACCCAAATTGGCTCTTTGAAGGTCGGCTTCTATACGCAGTGTAGATCGTCCAGAAGAACGAGCCACATTAATCTCTTTTTGAAGCAGTCGAGCCGCTTCCGAGAATCGGTAGGATTGTATTAATTGTTCGGCTGATTGCTGATGTGAAACACTAGTCGATGTTGTAGATTTTTTTCTTGTGGTTTGTTTCTGAGCCATTGCAGAGCTTGTCGTAAAACTTATAATCAAGCTCATCGCAAGTGTAATTCGCTCTACGCGCGAGGCTGTATGCTTCAGAAAATCCCTCATCGAGATGGTTGAAGGAATCTGGAAAAGCGTAGACTTAGAATGCATTGTCATAGCTATTTACGTGTAGTATTCTTAATTTATATTTCAGATATAGTTTATTCAAGCTTTTGCTCAAATTATGATGAATCGTAGCTATTTTATGTCAAACTAAAATTCAATTAGTTCTAGTCTAAAAGGGACGACTAAACCAAACTAGGATTTAAAGTTTTGTATCTATCCAATGGATGATAGGGATAGCTCGAAACCTATTACAAGTTCAAAAGTACGATTTTCTTTCAGAAGTAAAGCTTAGAATGCTATCTTTTATGTAATTTTGCATCCAAACAACGGAAAATAGACCCTAAAAACGAAGTAAAAGTGAAGCTTTTCGCAATTTTTCATATAGCCTGTCTGAGTTTGGGCCTCAGCGTTCTACCTCTTTCTGGCCATGCTCAAAAGCCTGTGAAGAAAACGGTGAAATATACCGTACAGATGGGCGAGACAGTGTTAGGAATAGCTCATCGCCATAAGACCACCCTTGACCATTTGCTCAGTCTTAATCCTGGGCTACAGCCCGACTATGTACAGTCTGGTCAGGTGATAAATGTGCCTTTTGTTCCTGGAGGTGCAGAGCCCGCTCCGACTATGGCTCAGCGAGTTGCCGCTCAAAAAGCTGCCGCAGAAGTTGCTAAGCAGAAGGCTGAACAGCCCGCTGTGGCTTATAAAGAGGTGGAAGTGAAACCTCAGATTTCGCAGCCCAAACTGACTTATAAAGAATATAAGGTAAAGAAAAAGGATACCGCCTACAGCCTGGCTAAGGCCAACAATATTACTGTAGATGAACTTATGGATGCCAATCCAGAAATGAAGCAAGAGGGGTATCAACTCAAGAAAGGTGTGATTTTGCGTATCCCTGTAAAAAAAGTGGTGAAAGCGCCTCAGTATGCAGGTCTTACGTCGATCCGTGTAGCAGTGATTCTGCCGCTCGTGGGCAACAATGTAGAGAATGAACGCAGTGTTGAGTTCTATCGCGGATTGCTTATGGGCATCAACGAGATGAAGCAAAAAGGCATGCATTTTGATGTATCGGCTTATAACGAACCAGCTCCCGAACATAGTGTAGCACAAATCATGGCCGAAGCTACAGCCTTAAAGCCTGATGTAATTATCGGTCCACTTTACCCATCCCATTTCACTGATGTAACGGCCGTTTCGAACAAGCAAACCAAGGTTGTTGTTCCCTTCTCATCGAAAGTGCCGCAAGTAGACTATCGTCCTGAGGTGTTTGTAGTCAATACACCTGCTCAGTATGAGAAGTCACTTGCAGTTGATCTTTTTATGAAGAATTTTAAAAAGCAGACGCAACTTATCTTACTGCATAGTGCGAGTGGCAACAAACGATCGTTTGTGGAAGAACTTCAGCAGCGAGCTAGCAGTGCTGGCTACGCTATCACAAGCCTTGCACAATCATCCACCGCACAGCAGGTATCCCTCGCTCTCTCAGGAAAGAAAAAAGGTGCTTTTATTCTTGTCCCCGACGATGATAATGCCGAGACCATGAAGCGCATGCTCGCTACTATAAGCACATTGCAGCAAAGTCTGCCCGAAGCACAATTCTCACTCCTTGGCTACGACGCTTGGTTACGCCAGGCTGATTCCCAAGAAAAACTGAAAATGCATTCGGTTGATACTTATGTGATGACCAGCAACTTCTACTACCCTTACACTGTTGCAGCAAAGAATTTTCAAGAACAATATACACAGTCGTTTCAAGCACCCTTGGTCGATTGCAACCCCCGCATGGCTCCTCTAGGATATGACCTTGCTCGTGGATTCTTTGGTGGATTGGCCACGTATGGCCGTGATTTCAATACGCAAAATCCTGTAGAAGGATCCATTGCTGCTCAACCAATGCTGCAGACCGAGCCTCGATTTATTACGGTAGGAACGGGCGGAGGCTACGTATGTAGAAGTATGTGGCTCATACACTTTAAGAAGGATATGAGTATCGTCAAGATTTCTGCTCAATAAAAACATCTCTCCTGACGACTAGCTGACGAGTAAACAATTCGGCCAAAGGCCCCTATACTTGTTGATTATGTACACATATTCAGTTGGATAAAATAACGAGTATAAAACGTTTAATCATTCATTCGTAAGCTCGCCTAGTTAACTAAAATAGAAAGATATGCGATTCAGTAGGAACCCATTTCGTCTTATACGACGTATTGTCGTCTGTGTAACTATTTTGCTTCTTCATCCGCAAATTATGCAAGCACAGGTAGGTGAACCTAGGCATAATATATGTATAGGTTTTTCAGCAGGCATGGATATGAACCGCGTAGGATTCGATCCTACTATAAAGCAAAAGTTGCATAATGGACCTACCGTAGGTCTCGTAGCACGATTCACGAGCGAACGATATTTTAAGGCTTATTGCGCCTTACAACTCGAACTAAACTATGCTATCCTCGGTTGGCGCGAAAATATTCTCAATGCCAACTCCGAACCGCTTCCCGATACCTATCAGCGCAATCAGCATTATTTGCAACTTCCTGTTCTCGCTCGATTGGGTTGGGGACGAGAGAAACAAGGTCTGATGGGGTATGTGCTCGCTGGTCCACAGTTAGGCTATTGCCTCAGAGAAAATGTATCACAAAGCAACTTTACGCTTAATGCCGACGGGAATCCTGATCGCCCGAATGGTATGTATATACAGTATGGTATGCCCATTCAGCACAAGTTCGATTATGGAATTACGGCTGGAGCAGGCATAGAACTCACCACCAAGGCTGGTCATTTCCTGCTAGAGGGACGCTATTATTATGGTCTCTCCGATATATACAAGAATTCAAAGAAAGATACTTTCAGTCGTTCCAATAACGGAACAATTATAGTCAAAGTGACTTATCTCATTGATATAAAGAAATAATCAAAATAGAATGGAATTAGCAAAGACTTACAATCCCGAAGAGGTGGAAGGAAAATGGTATCAGTATTGGACTGACAACCACCTTTTCTCCTCCAAGCCCGATGGACGCAAACCTTATACTGTGGTGATTCCTCCCCCCAACGTAACGGGTGTGTTGCATATGGGACATATGCTTAACGAAACGATTCAAGACATCCTCGTGCGCCATGCACGCATGGAGGGCAAGAACGCTTGTTGGGTGCCTGGAACTGACCACGCTTCTATTGCAACAGAAGCTAAAGTGGTGAATCGTCTAGCCGAACAGGGTATTAAAAAGACTGATCTCACCCGTGATGAATTTCTCAAGCACGCTTGGGCGTGGACGGAAGAACACGGCGGGATTATCCTCAAGCAGTTACGTCGAGTGGGAGCATCATGCGACTGGGATCGTACAGCTTTTACTATGGACGAAGAACGTTCAAAGAGTGTAATCCACGTGTTCGTTGACCTCTATCGTAAGGGACTCATCTATCGTGGCGTACGCATGGTCAATTGGGATCCCAAGGCTAAGACTGCCCTTTCTGACGAGGAGGTAGTATATAAGGAAGAACATACCAAGCTCTACTACATGAAGTACTACGTGAACGAAGACGACGGCACGGGTGCTACAGGAGAAGAAGGTGAGGTAATTCACCAAGACGAAAAAGGACGCTATGCTGTGGTGGCTACCACACGTCCGGAAACAATTATGGGCGATGTAGCCATGTGTATCAATCCCAACGATCCCAAGAATCATTGGCTTCGTGGAAAAAAGGTAATCGTTCCTCTCGTAGGTCGCGTCATTCCTGTAATAGAAGATGAATACGTTGATATCGATTTTGGTACGGGATGTTTGAAGGTAACACCCGCTCACGATGTAAACGACTATATGCTTGGCGAAAAGTATAACTTGCAAGCCATAGACATATTTAATGACGACGCCACTATCTCTGAGGCTGCTGGCATGTATGTCGGACAGGAACGTTTTGCTGTGCGTAAGCAAATCGCCGTAGACCTCCAGCAAGCAGGCCTCATGGAAAAGATTGAGGATTACGACAACAAGATCGGATGTTCAGAGCGTACAGGAGTACCCATTGAGCCAAAACTTTCTATGCAATGGTTCCTCAAGATGCAACATTTTGCAGACTTGGCATTGCCCCCCGTAATGAACGACGAAATTAAGTTCTACCCCACAAAATATAAGAACACTTATCGTCATTGGCTTGAGAATATCAAGGATTGGTGCATTTCACGTCAGCTTTGGTGGGGACATCGTATTCCGGCCTACTATCTGCCTGAAGGTGGCTATGTAGTGGCAGAAACCATTGAGGAAGCCGTAAAAATGGCACAGGAGAAGAGTGGCAACAAGGAACTTACTGCAGCCGATTTGCGTCAAGACGAAGACGCACTCGATACATGGTTCTCATCGTGGCTTTGGCCTATTTCTCTCTTCGATGGAATTATGAATCCTGACAATGAGGAGTTCCAATATTACTATCCTACAAGCGACCTTGTGACAGGTCCAGATATTATCTTCTTCTGGGTGGCTCGCATGATTATGGCTGGCTATGAGTTCACGGGCAAGATGCCATTTAAGAATGTATATTTCACAGGTATCGTACGCGACAAATTAGGTCGTAAAATGTCGAAGTCGCTTGGCAACTCTCCCGATCCGCTTGATCTCATTGATCGATTCGGAGCCGATGGCGTGCGTATGGGTATGATGTTGGCGGCTCCCGCAGGCAATGATATATTATTCGATGAATCCCTTTGTGAGCAAGGTCGCAACTTTTGCAATAAGATATGGAATGCATTCCGTCTTGTACAAGGGTGGCAGGTTGATGCAGATGCAGTACAGCCTGAGACAGCTCGCCTAGCCGTTGAATGGTTCTCAGCTAAACTGCGTCAGAGTGCTGCCGAAATGGCCGATCTGTACTCGAAATATCGTCTTAGTGAAGCCTTAATGGAGGTATATCATCTTTTCTGGGATGAATTTTCAAGTTGGTTCCTCGAAATGGTAAAACCTGCTTATGGTTCGCCCATTGACGGAAAAACTTATGCAGCTGTGCTCGAAGCATTCAACCATTTGCTTCATCTGCTTCATCCCTTTATGCCTTTCATCACTGAGGAGTTGTGGCAGCACTTGACCGACCGCAAGCCAGGAGAAAGTATTATGATAAGCCCGCAGACCATCGCTGCTCCTCAGTCTGCCGACGAGACCATTCTCGCACAGGTGGAACATATGAAGAACGTAGTGGCAGGTGTGCGTGCCATTCGCAACACAAAGAATATCTCTCCACGCGAACTTCTCGGACTTCAGGTGATTGGTACCGATCCCATTGCCACTTATGATTGCCTTATCACAAAGATGGCTAACGTCAGCGGTGTGGAAGTCATTGCAACTAAAGGTGATGGAGTCAGTTCGTTCATGGTAGGAACCACAGAATATGCCGTTCCTTTAGGTGGCCTTATTGATGTGGAAGCAGAACTCGCCAAGGCCGAAGCCGAACTCAAGCATTTGGAAGGTTTCCTCGTAGGGGTAAAGAAGAAGCTTTCTAACGAACGTTTCGTTAGCAATGCTCCTGCTGCCGTGGTGGAGCTCGAACGTAAGAAGCAAAGCGATGCCGAGAGCAAAATCGCTACGCTGAAGGAAACGATTGAGTCGCTTAAGAAGTAAGTCAATCGATAATACACAAACGTAAATATGTGCAGATATGCAGATGCACAGCGATAGATCTCCCTCTGTAGAGCTTTCCTCGTGGAAAATGTCGTGCAGAAAGATGCTGTTTCGCTTTTCCATCTGTGTATCTGCACATTTCTTCATTGGATTCGTGGATAATCTTTTATAGTTCATACATGTTTCCACTTTACCATTTACAATCAGAATTGTAAAACATGAAACATCTATTTGTTCTGCTCCTCTTTGCTTCGATGCTAGTATTGCCCATGAGGGCGCAGACGAGTTCGGTTCACGATGTGGTGAATGGTTATATTCGCTCATATTCGCTTATAGGGTATCAGCCACGCGATCGCATGGGACTTGATTCTGTCCGTATCGACGAAGTCCTTCGTGAGGTACGCATCTATGCCAACGAGCCATTTTGTTCGCAACCCTTTACTCCACAAGTTGTCACATCAATCTATGCTGATATTCAACGTCGATTGCCAGCACCCTACAACACGTACCACCTGGCTTTGTATAATAAGAAGCATCAACTCATAGAAGATCTCATTCCGAATCTTCTTCGTACAGGTGGACAAGATGAGACTAGGCTCTGGGGACGAATCAACTATCAAGGCAGACCCTGGGTGGAGAATACTTCGAGGGCTTATAAAGTTACAGAAGGGTTGCAAAATCGCCATCTCTTCATTTGGCCGAGTCATGGTCGCTATTATAAAGAAGGAGCATGGCAATGGCAGAGACCCTATCTCTTTTGTACCACGGAAGACATTTTCACGCAGTCGTTCGTATATCCTTATCTTTTCCCCATGCTTGAGAATGCAGGAGCAGTGTTAGCATGTCCACGTGAGCGCGATTATCAGACTTTCATGGCTGTAATAGATAATGATACTCCCACCCGGCAAGGCCAATACTCAGAAATGTCACAATCCGATGGACTTTGGATTTCTTCTCCCGATTCAGTAGGATTTGCCTCACCTTCTACGCTGATTAACGATCAAGTGCATCCCTTTCGGGAGGGAACGTACCGTATGACGAATGCAGTGAATCGTCGTACGAAACTCTCTAGTGCCACTTGGATGCCACGTATTCCGGAGTCTGGTCGGTATGCTGTCTACGTGAGTTATGCCTCACGCCCAAACTCTGTGCCTGATGCTCACTATACCGTGATTCACAAGGGTGGAAGAACCAACTTCGTTGTAAATCAGCAAATGGGAGGAGGAACATGGGTGTATCTCGGTACGTTCGAATTCGACAAGGGGATAAGTTCTGAAGGTCGTGTAGTATTGAGTAATCAAAGCGACTATCGCGGCGTAATCACAGCCGATGCAGTGCGATTTGGCGGTGGAGTAGGGCAGACCGAACGTGGACAGGCTGGCACTTCAGGTATACCTTGTTACCTCGAAGCTGCTCGTTACTATGCTCAGTGGTCGGGAATTCCTGATACATTAGTCAATACCACGCAAGGCACTAACGACTATAATGATGATCTCCGCGTACGCAGTAATATGCTTAATTATTTGGCTATGGGAAGCCCATACGTGCCCGGACAAGGTGGACAAAATGTACCATTTGAACTCTCAATGGCACTTCATAGCGATGCTGGAGTGCGCACAGATGGGAGCATTTATGGTTCACTATCTATCTCTACCACGCAGGATGCAGATGGTCATACTTCCTACGTCTCAGGCCTCTCGCGACAAGCTTCTTCTGATTTTGCTCAGTTACTTCTAGGAGGTGTCGTTTCAGATGTCTCGCGCACATTTGGTTTGTCGTGGACACGTCGCGAGCATTGGGATCGCAATTATGCCGAGACACGTATGCCAGCCGTTCCCTCTTCCATCCTTGAAATGCTATCCCATCAAAACTTCGCCGATATGAAGTTTGGCCATGATCCCAATTTCAAGTTCACTCTTGCTCGCTCTATATACAAGAGCATTCTTCGCTTTGTCAATTCCGAACATGGTATCAAGAATTATAAGATTCAGCCCTTGGCTCCTCATAACTTCTCTTCAGAATTCACAGCTGATGGTACAGGGGTAAAACTTTCTTGGTCTCCCACACTTGACTCTCTAGAAACGTCGGCTAACCCCACGGGCTACGTGCTCTATACAAAGGTAGACGATGAGGATTTCGATAATGGACTTTATGTGGGCAACGTTACAGAATACATGATTCCCCTTACTACAGGACGCGTATATGGCTTTCGCGTGGCTGCCGTGAATGCGGGTGGCCAGAGTTTTCCCACAGAGACTTTGGCGGCATATCGAAGTGCGAATGCGGAATCCAAGCGGATACTCATTGTCAATGGCTTTAATCGTGTGAGCGGACCAGCTTGGGTAGATACGGCAGATTCTCTTGGTTTCCGTCTTGATTTAGATCCAGGCGTCCCTTACCTTCGTACCACAGCATATAGTGGTCAGCAGCGGGTATTCAGTCGTTCGTCTATGGGACATGAAGGTACATCAGGTCTTGGTTATTCCGGACATGAATGGGTAGGCAAAGAAATTGCAGGAAATACTTTTGACTATTCCTTTGCACATGGCCTTTCCATTGCCACAGCTAAGAATTACTCGTTCGTCACTACAAGTAGCGAAGCATTCTCTTCAGCAGTTTACAATGCAACCCCTTATGCTGCAATCGACTATATTGCAGGCTTACAAGCCGATTTACCTTATAATTTGAAGTCCTATCCCGTCTTTACATCGGCGCTTTGCGACAAATTGCAACGCTATCTAAAGAATGGTGGCTCGCTCTTCTTGAGTGGAAGCTATATCGGCTCTGATAGTCAAAATAGCAAAGAAATACGTGATTTCACGGAAGAAGTATTAAAGTATAAATACGATGGCTCTGCGCGTATCTGCTCCTCTGATGAAGTGAACGGACTGAATATGCAATTTCGCATTTATCGTGAGCCCAATGCGCAACATTATGCAGCGCTAGCTCCTGATGCCATTCTTCCGAGTGCAGGAAAGGCCTTCTCTGCTTTTGCTTTTGCCGACGGTCAGGGGGCTGGCGTAGCATTCAAGGGAAAGACTTATCGCACACTGTGTATGAGTTTCCCTTTTGAATGTATTCAAGAAGCCGATGTGCGCCATCGCGCTATGCAAGCAATACTTGGCTTTCTGTGTAAATGATAAGGTGGTAAAGGAAAAATTAGAGATTTTGAGATTACTCTGTCATACTCTCTCAAGACTTTCTAAATAAATAACAGGCGTAGTTCTCTTATATAAGGAACTACGCCTGTTATTTATCGAGTGGTTTAGTGTATTTACTTACTTATTGTTTAAACTCATGGTATAGAGCTCGTCTATGATACCATCAGCCAATCCAATAACAGGAACCAAAATATGATCAGCGTGTACAAGTTCGGCAATACGCAGGAAAATCTCTGCTGCTGGTACAATCACATCTGCACGATCGGGCTTCAAAGCATACTGATTCATTCGCTCTTCCACGCTTAAAGTGTTGAGCTGATTGTATATTTCGCGCACAGACGATACGGGCATACTCTGCTTCAACACATTTTTTACAGAAGCCATGCGATAGATCTTGTTGATATTTCCACCCGAACCAATGATGTTGATCTGCTTGGCCAGTGTGGAAAGTTTTTCCAAATCATGTTGCATCCGTATCCATTCATCGTCGCGTACCTTGCCTGTGAGTAAACGCACTATTCCGATATTGTAAGAAACGGAACTAAGCAATTCGCCTTCTTTTAAGAAGTTGATTTCCGTAGATCCACCGCCCACATCGACATAAAGATAAGCGCCATGTCGGTCGGCCATGCATTCTAGATGATTGCTATATATAATGCGTGCTTCTTCGCTTCCGCCGATGATTTCGATGTTGATACCTGTTTCCTTGCTAATTTCTTTGATTATTTCGGAGCCGTTCTTGGCATCGCGCATGGCTGATGTGGCACATGCTCGATAGCTACACACATCGTAGATTTTCATCAAATGACGGTAGGCTTTCATGAGTCGCAATAGTTTCCGTGCTTTGCGTTCAGAAAGCACACCTTCTAATATCAAAGCATCAGTTTGCAGATTATCAGTTTGCAGATTATCAGAAATGCAGTATATTTGCAAAAATAAGAAAATGCATGTTTCACGTACTACTGCTACATAAGTAGCATAGAGATACAAAAAAATAGCGTATGAAATACCTCTTCAATATCTTGGCATTTTGTTTATTTGCCTCATGCGTCCATTCCCAAGAGGTGGTGGACAAGGTAAGTGTGCGTGTACAGTATCGTGCATTGTATAAACATACGCAGGAGCAAAAGGAAGCGTATGATGATATAAATCTGTTGGATATAGGGAAACATTCATCTCGGTTTTATAGCCAACGATTTGAGCATTTTCTGCATCAGCGCGACTCTGTGAATGCCGACCCTATGAGCTATTTGCAGTTATTGGCAAATACGTTTGGCTCTAAGAAAGGACGCGAGTATGAAGTTTATAAGCATATTCCACAGAGGGGCACGCTCACTTATACGGATGTCCTGCACAATGATTTTTTCTTCTATTATGAGGAATCTATTCCGACCTTTACTTGGGAACTTGCCGAGGGTGATACTATTATTATAGGTTATCCCTGCCATAAAGCCGTTTGTCAGTTCCGTGGGCGCACTTGGACAGCGTGGTATTCATTGGACTTGCCTTTTGATAATGGTCCATGGAAGTTAGGTGGTTTGCCCGGACTCATATTGGCGGCTTCTGAAAGCCGACATGAATTCTCGTTTGTAGCTACAGGCATAGAGCAGATGCGGCAAACAGCAACCATCTGCTTTTACCCCAAGCGTTATCTGCGTTCAACTCCTGCCAAGTTTCAACGTCTGCTTGAAGATTACTGGAAAGACCAATGGAATACTACCAACCGCTTGCAAGGCAGTGGATATAGTGAACCGCCTAAGGCACAACGGACTTTCAATGCATGTTTAATGGACAAGTATGAATAAGTGATATGCAATAACCATTTGGTAAGCAATGAGATATGCCATATTTTTCATACTTCTGCTAACCAACCTTTCGTTCTCTGCACAAACCTTCACAGGAAAGGTGAAGGGTAAGAAAGGAGAACTCTTGGTAGGTGCCTCGGTTGTGGCATCAACTGAGAGCAAGTCGACCATGACGTATTGTCTCACAAGCGATAAGGGTGAATATAAGCTGACTATTCCTAAAGGGAAAAATCCTGCAAGCATAACGGTAAATTATATTGGTTATCAGAAGAAGACAATGCCGTTTGCTGATTTGAAGGATGGCATGACTATCACGTTAGTAGAAGGCGACTTTCAATTAAAGGAAGTAAAGATAAAAGCGGAGCGTATAAAGAGTTCTGGAGACACGCTCACATATTCGGTTGCTGGTTTTCGCCAGGAGCAAGACCGAAGCATTGCCGACGTGATAGCCAAGATGCCTGGACTTGAGGTGAAAGCGGATGGCAAGGTGGAATATCAAGGAAAACCTATCAACAAGTTCTATATTGAGGGACTTGACTTAATGGGGTCGCAATATGGTGTTGCCAACCAAAACATCTCAGCTGATAAGATAAAGAGTGTGCAGGTGTTGGAGAATCATCAGTCGGTGAAGTCGTTGCGTGGCGTGTCGTTCAGCGAACAGGCTGCTCTCAATCTTGTGTTGAAGGATGATGCCAAAGCCGTATGGACGGGAGCGGCTGACATAGGTTTGGGTTATGGTGATGATTTTCTATACGACTGCCGACTGATGGGTATGCGTTTCAACAAAAAGTATCAGACGCTGATGATGTACAAGAACAACAACATCGGCAAGCAACTCGACAATGAGGTGCTCGATCTTGCTGCATTGTTGAAGGGAAGAACTGGCTCTGAATCGGGATTTCTCTCTATGATGTCGGTTGCGGCTCCCGACCTTGCAGACAACCGATATACTTTCAACAATAGTCATCTTGTTGCCGGCAACTGGCTTTGGAAGACTGGCAAGGATTCGGAACTGCGTGTGCAAGGCAACGGATTTATTGACAAGACCGATATGCAGGACTATAGTTCATCCACTTATCTCACCCTTGCCGATATGCCAGTCATAGTTGAGAAGCAGAATGTCTGCAACACCCGAAGCGAATGGAAGGGTGAGGCCAACTATCAGTACAACGGCAGTAAGAGTTTCATCAAGAACAACCTTAAAGGCTATATTGACTTTAACAAGAGTATCGGCACGATGATGTACAACGGACAACGCACCGACATGATGGTGAAGCCGCACAAGCGTAGTATTACTGAGGATTTTCAGATGTCGCACACCACGGCAAAGGGCAACATATATAACGTTGACAGTTATTGGACCTATAGCTATCTGCCAGGACAGTTGCTCACCATTGGTGGAATGACAGAACGGCTGAATCTAGGTTTCTTCTCCACACAGAATGAAATGCAATATAAACTGAAAGTCGGCAGACACTATCTCAACAATGAGTTGGGAGTGAACTACGACTATCAAAGTATTGGTGTGGCAATGGACGAGGAAGCGGAGAAAACGAATGTGTATCAGTTGCTTCGCACGTATTGGGCTCCTTCAATGTCGTTCCTTTTCGGAAAGCACAGGATAGGAATAAAGTCGAAGATAAGTTATGCTCGTCAGTCTTACCGTGAGTCAAGAAGCAATCATCTGTGGATAGACCCTTCGGTGGGTTGGAATTGGAAGGCAACTGTTGTCTCTGAATTTTCGGCTAATGTCGGTTATGCTAATGCTCCATTGATGGGAAGGTCTATCTATGACACTCCTATCTTCACAAGCTATCGCACTCAGGAAGTGAATAGAGGCAAGACGGATGCTACTCACTCTCTTCATGCAACGGCAGCATATAAATACACCAATCCTGTGTCGGGAATGTTCTTTAATATTCGTCCTTCATATAATAGAATGTCGAGAAACATCCTTTACGAGAGTGCGATGAACGGCAATATCTACACCACGACTGCTACAGACAAGGAATATGCCATGCAGACAATAGGCGTTTTTGGTCGTGTAAGCAAATCGTTTGGATGGGCAAAGACACTTGTCGGTATTAGTGCCTCACACAACATCACAGATTATAATATGCTTGTGTCGGGCATTGTGAATGACGCACGTATGAACACAACTGCCGTTTCGTTCAACTACTCATTACGTCCAGCGAGATTTCTTTCTGTTGAGGGTAAGTCGAATGTGAACATTTATAAGCAGAAAAACCTCACGGCTCCAGAACTCTCT
>ULWA01027931.1_pt1 | contig 15105 bp, 9 predicted proteins | sample 1959991 | NCBI WGS metagenome assembly ULWA01 (sample SAMEA4835802, study PRJEB28245) | human gut metagenome | biome: gut microbiome; material: fecal sample | place: Denmark | collected 2008
GCAAAAGCAGGTGCATGAAAAACTCCGAGAGGACATTACCCTAACCTACCGGGAAGAAAGAGACCGGATAAGAGGCGATCACTGCATCCTTCTCTACATCTACCACTTCTACAGTACCATTTTCCACACCATATGCCCCACGGATCCTTGGGAATACAATGGGAATATCCTGGGAACCTACCACCAGTCTCGGACTGATCAGAGGGGTATAAACTTCTGCCCCGCTTGCGTCCTTCTGCTTTAACCGGATAGAAATTTTTACACTGCTTGTCTGGGAAGCAGGTCCGATATAATTGCTTAAAGAGCAGGTGGTATCAATGGAACCAATGTAATAATGGTTCTCTTCTGCCTGTGCCTGGGTGCTTCCCTCTTCTTCCATTTTATTGATCACATAATCAACCGTGGAAGAAGACTCAAGAACTGTTCCAGGAAGGGCAGACTGGGTCAGAACTGTACCTTCCGGCTTTCCTGCATCATAATCATAGGTCACAGTACCTGTTTTTAAGCCAGCTGCCTTTAAAAGGGCATCTGCAGTTACTTCATCTTTGCCTAATAATCTTGGCACCTGGCCCTGGGCTGTTTTTGGACCTGTGCTGACTACCAGTTCTACTGTATCACCCACTTTGGCCTGTTCCGGGCTGTAGCGGATGACCTTTCCTGTATCAACGCCATCATTTGACTCTTCTTTTAAGGTTACTTTTAATTCTTTCTCTATAAGAAGCTTCTGGGCATCTTCACCGGAAAGCTGTTCCAATCCCAAAGATGTAAGATCTACCTTGTCGCTGCCCTTGCTGATGGTCACGCCTACGGTGCTCCACTTCTCAACCACTTCGCCTTCTGCAACATCCTGGCGCATTACCTGGTCCGGTTTGTAATTATCAGAATAATCTTCTGCTTCCACACTCATCACCAGGTTGTATTCTTTTAATTTTGCTTCTGCCATATCCTTTGGAAGTCCCAGGACATTTGGCATATAAGTCTGGTCATCTGCCAGGGAAACATTGATACTTTCTGTTGGTTCTTCGCTGGTGACCACTTCTGTTTCCTTGTTCTGATCTGTCTTGGACCAGAAAAGCCCGGTCAGTCTGGAAAATACAAAAATGACCACAACTGCCACTAAAATAGCCGCCACAATTCCCATGACCATAATGATCCGTTCAAACTGGGTACTTACATCTTTTTCCTTTTTCTTTACAGTTCTCTTTTTGTGAGTAGGCTGTTCTGGCTGAGATTTTTCCTCATATTCATCTTCATCCGAAAAATCCTCAGGTTCTTCTGTTTCATCTTCTTCCGGTTCCACTTCCTGCACTGCTGCTTCTTCCACGCGGCTTCTGCGCCGTCCCTGGATCTGCGCCAGTTCTTCCCTGGAAATAGGCCGGGTTATGGACGGATCATTTTCCTCATCTGTCTCCAGTCCGGATCCATAAATATCATAATCCGGATCTACCATTACATGACGAAGATCTGTGATCACATCCCCAATAGAAGGATAACGTCTATCCGGCTTTTTCTGGGTGCATTTTAAAATGATCTCCTCTAAACCGCGGCTTACCATTGGATTTAACTGGGAAGGAGGTGTAACTGCCTCCTCTAAGTGAGCAAGAGCAACAGCAACTGTATTGTCTCCTTCAAATGGTACTCTGCCGGTGACCATTTCATAAAGAGTGATGCCAAAGGAATAAATATCACTTCGCTCATCACAGTATCCGCCTCTTGCCTGCTCCGGCGAAATATAATGGACAGAACCTACCGCTGTCGCATTCATCGTCTGGCTGGATACAGCCCTTGCAATGCCAAAGTCTGCTACCTTGACCGTTCCATCTTTTGAAATGATCATATTCTGAGGCTTGATATCACGATGGATGATATGCTGCTCATGTGCAGCGGCAATTCCCTGTGCCACCTGGATGGCAATACCAATGGCTTCTTTATTTTCAAGAAAACCTTTCTTTTCGATATAGTTCTTTAAGGTAATACCCTCGATCAGCTCCATGACGATATAATGAAGGTCACCTTCGTCCACTACATCATAAACATTAACAATATTGGGATGGGACAGCCTGGCTGCTGCCTGTGCTTCCATTTTAAATTTACTGACAAAATTTTCATCAGAGGCAAACTCTTCTTTTAACACTTTAATGGCCACCAGGCGGTCTAAGGTATGACATTTTGCCTTATAAACCACAGACATACCACCGGAACCGATCCGTCCCAATATCTCATAACGGTCCTGAAGATAGGTTCCAGGATTTAACATGATCCCATCCCTCCTTCCTCAGGTTTTACCAGTACAACTGCTATGTTATCTGTTCCCCCTCTTTCATTGGCCTCAGCGATGAGACGCTGCGCTTTTTCTTTTAAAGACCCTTCAGAAAGGATAATGGAACACAGGGTATCGTTGTCTACCATATTGCTCAGTCCATCGGAACACAGAAGGATATAATCCCCCCGTTCTAGTTCTTCCTCAAAGAAATCAGGCACAATATCAGGACGGATGCCTGCTGCCCGGGTAATAATGTTCTTTTTCCGGTTGTAATCCGCGCTTCCTCTCTGCATCATTCCCATTGCCACCATTTCTTCTACATAAGAATGATCCCGGGTGATCTGGCGGATAGAGCCGTCATGGATCAGATATAAACGGCTGTCTCCTACATTGGCTGGATACAGAACACCGTCTTCGATCACAGCAGCCACTAAGGTGCATCCCATTCCCTGAAATTCTTCTCTCTCTAAAGACATATCGTAAAGGGCTTTATTGACTGTTTTTATCCCCTCTTTTATCTGGGTAACACAGGGACCGTCATGGCGGTGGGTTAAGTATACCACCAGGTTTTCCACCATGAAACGGGAAGCATAATCCCCCGCCTTATGACCGCCCATTCCATCTGCTACCAGGAAAAGATCCGGCAGGGAGCCTACTTTTTCAGGGGAAGCGTAGATATAATCCTGATTCATGGAACGGACTCTTCCTGTGTCTGTCAGTGCATATGCTTCCATATCAGATCTCTCCTTCCTCCAGATAGCTCTTTCTTAACTGGCCGCAGGCACCGCCGATATCACGGCCCATTTCCCTGCGCACCGTTGCGTTAATGCCATGTTTTTCCAGATAATTTTTAAACTGCTCAATAGCCTTCCGGTCAGACTGAACATAATCACGTTCCTTGATCGGATTGACCGGGATCAGATTTACATGACCATGCTGGTCTTTGATCAGCTCTGTAAGAGCCTTGGCCTCTTCCAGGTTGTCATTTACCCCTTTTACAAGACTGTATTCAAAGGTAAGTCTTCTTCCTGTTTTTTCAAAATAATAATGGCAGGCTTCCAGTACATCCTTTAATTTAAAACTGTTTGCGATGGGCATTAATGTCTTTCGCACTTCGTCATTTGGGGCATGTAAGGACAGTGCCAGTGTGACCTGAAGGCCTTCCTCTGCAAATTTTTTAATTCCAGGAACAATGCCACAGGTTGAGATCGTTAAGTTTCTCTGGCTGATATTTAAGCCCTTCTCATTTGAGATCAGGCGGATAAAGCGGACTACATTATCATAATTATCCATCGGTTCTCCGGAACCCATGACTACGATATTGGACACCCGCTCTCCTGTAATGGTCTGGATACGGTAGATCTGGTCCAGCATCTCAGAAGGACGTAAATTTCGCTCCATGCCATCCAGAGTAGATGCACAGAAGCGGCAGCCCATACGACAGCCCACCTGGGAAGAAATACATACAGAATTCCCGTGGTGATACTGCATCCACACGCTTTCGATCACATTGCCATCTTCTAATCGGAACAGGTATTTTCTGGTACCGTCAATAGCTGAAATGCGCTCTCCTGCTACCTGTAAAGCGGTAAGACTGTAATTTTCCTTCAGTTTCTGACGCAGGTCCTTGGACAGTGTGCTCATATCATCAAAGCTTTCTGCCAGCTTTACATGAAGCCAGTCATAAAGCTGCTTTGCCCTGAAAGATTTCTCTCCCAGGGCTGTCATCTCTGCTGTCACTTCTTCCAGTGTCATGGACTTTATATCTTTTTTACCTTTTGTATCGATCAGGTCTAACATATATTTCAATACTCCTTATAATGTACGCTTGAAAACACTGATGAAAAAGCCGTCAAAGTCTTCAAAAGGAGAAATGCCTGGAAGGATCTGGATCTGACCATTTTTAAGGTCTGCTCCCGGATATGTGTTCTCTTTCAAGCCCGCAAATGCTTCTCCTTTTAATGGAAAGGCTTCTGTCAGATCTTCCGGCTTAAAAGGAAGATTTTCTGTGATCCAACGGGCATTTTCTGCATTTTCCTCTTTATTGATGGTACAGGTGCTGTAGATCAGACGGCCGCCTGGTTTTACGTATTTCCATACAACAGAAAGGATCTCTCTTTGCAGCTTTGCCAGTTCTTTTAAGTTTTCTTCTGTGGTGTGATATTTAATATCCGGCTTTCTTCCAATAATTCCCAGACCGGAGCAGGGCAGATCCGCAATCACAAGGTCCGCTTTATTTTCACTTGCAGGATCATATTCTGTTGCATCCCACTGAACAGCCTTTACATTGACTGCCCCCATACGGCTGGCATTTTCTTCAATAAGAGCCACCTTCTGGTATGTAAGATCCCTTGCTTCCACACAGCCGGTCCCCTGTAATTTATCTGCTATATGAAGGCTTTTTCCACCAGGAGCTGCACATACATCCATAACATAGCTGTCTTTTTTCGGCGCAGCCAGTTCTCCTACTAAAGCAGAGCTGATATCCTGCACCTGGATCCAGCCTTTCTGAAAAGCTTCCAGGCTTTCTAAATAGTCATAATCAGATAATGCAAGCATCGCCTCAAAACCTTCTACCGGTTTTGCTGTAGCCTGCTGTGCCTTCAGGGAAGCCAGGATCTCTTCTTTGGAATCCAGATTAAAATTACAGCGCACCCATACAGGGCGTTCCTTTAAGAAAGATTCTGCAATCTTTTCTGCATTTTCCTTTCCCCAGTCTTTTTCCCACATGGAATACATCCACTGCGGAAGGCTGTAACGTAAATACGGACTGGAAAGATCCAGATCTTCCTTATTTCTTGCAATGGTACGCAAAACTCCGTTTACAAAGCCTTTCAGCCCCTGAAAATGGTGGTGTATGGCCAGTTTGACTGCTTCATTGCAAACAGCACTGTCTGGTACACGGTCCATGTAAAGGAGCTGGTAGACGCTCATCCGCAGGATATTACGGATGAGCGGTTTCATTTTTTCTGTTTTTGTTTTTGAATAACTGTTTATGATATAGTCGATCTGAAGCAGATATTCCAGAGTTCCTTCTGTCACCCTGGTGATAAATGCCCGGTCTGGTTTTTCCAGATACTGGTATTTGCTTAAAGCCTGATTTAACACCAGATGGACGAAATTGCCCTTATCCAGTACCTCTGTCAGGACACCCAGTACAATCTCCCGGTTTTCCAGGCCTCTGTCTATGGCTTTTGCCATATCATGTTCCCCTTTCTAGTCATTTCTGCGTCTGTTTCCAAACAGGAGCATAAGTCTTAAAAGCTGCAGCAGGGATGCTGCGGCTGCGGCAACATACGTCAGTGCCGCTGCATTTAATACCTGTCTGGTCTGTCCTACTTCCCGGCCCTCTAAAATACCGATGGAGTCAAGGAGCGCTACTGCTCTGTGAGAAGCATTGTACTCTACAGGCAGTGTAACGATCTGGAACAGAACAGCCAGTGAAAACATAAGGATGCCAAGATTGATCAGTCCGGTTCCTCCTAATACGATACCAAGGATGATCAGGAGCCATGAGATCTGGGAACCGAAATTAGCTACCGGAACTAAGGCTGCACGCAGTCTTAAGGGCACATAATCTCTTGCATCCTGAATAGCATGGCCACACTCATGGGCTGCCACACCAATAGCTGCAATAGAGGTAGAACCATAAACCGTATCAGACAGGTTGACGGTCTTGCTTCTTGGGTCATAATGGTCCGTCAGTCTTCCTGATACATGGCGCACCGTCACATCATAAATTCCCTGGGACTGTAAAATCCGCTGTGCTGCCTGGGCACCGGTCATGCCGCAGCGGCTGGCTACGGAAGAATAACGGCCATAGGTAGCATTTAACTTTGCAGATGCTCCCATAGAAAGGAGCACACCGATGATGATCAGGACATAAGTTGGGTCAAAATAATACATAGGCATGTAGCCGTACATAAGATCACTCTCTTTCTATTCCATACAGTGATGGTTGTGTTTCCCACAACAGGATCTTTACTCCTGGTGTCCCAGGATCTCTCCCGGTGTAATAGTAAAGCCACGCAGCAGTGCATCTGCTGCCATACGTTTCTTTCCTTCTAACTGAAGTTCATTGATCTTTAAAATTCCCTCTCCTGCTGCGACTGTAAATCCATGTTTGTCAGCCTGAAGGACCTGTCCCGGAACTGCATCTGTAGGAACTGCTTCCTCTAATACATCCGCATCCCAGATTTTTAAAGTCTTTCCATTATAAAAAGTATAAGCACTTGGCCATGGATTTAAGCCGCGGATCAGACGCTCAATGGCTGTGGCTGACATGGTCCAGTTGATATCGCCTAAAGTCTTTGTAAGCATCTTTGCATAGCTGGTGCCTGACTCGCCCTGAGGAGTTCTTGTAATAGTTCCCTTTTCCAGTTTTTCAAGGGTAGACAGAATCAATGGACCGCCTGCTTCACTTAACTTCTCAAATAAGCTGCCGCTTGTTTCCTTTGGATCTAAGGGGATCACCTTTGTCTCTAAGATGTCACCTGTATCCAGGCCAACATCCATCATCATGGTCGTAACACCGGTCTCTTTTTCGCCGTCGATCACAGCCCACTGGATCGGTGCTGCACCACGGTATTTTGGAAGTAAGGATGCATGGATGTTTACACAGCCATATTTTGGCAGATCCAGGATCTCTTTGGATAAGATCTGACCAAAAGCGATAACAACAATGGCATCTGGTGCTTCTTTCTTTAATACTTCTACAAATTCCGGTGTTTTTACCTTTACAGGCTGGTATACCGGAATGCCATATTCTAAAGCCTGGATCTTAACCGGAGTCATCTGGACATCTTTTCCTCTGCCCTTAGGCTTATCCGGCTGGGTCACAACAGCTGTTACCTGATGCCCCGCTTCAACTAATGCTTTTAATGCCGGAACGGAAAAATCCGGCGTTCCCATAAATACAATACGCATGTATATTTCTCAGTCCTTTCAAAATCGGCGTTTACTCTTCTGTGATCGTTTCTTCACTTTCAGTTTCTGTATCCATCAGTTCGCCCTCTACCAGTTCAGTATAAAGCTGACCGTCTAAATGGGCACATTCATGGCAGATGGCTCTTGCAAGTAAGCCTTCGCCTTCTACTTCGATCTCATCCATGTTCTCATCTAACGCTCTTACTACTACATGGTTTGGTCTTGTAACAACGCCTGTTTTTCCAGGAACGCTTAAGCAGCCTTCATAACCGGTCTGCTCCCCGTCCTGCTCAATAATTTCCGGGTTGATCAGTACATACTGATATCCGTCTTCTACATCAATTACTACAATTCTTTTTAAAACACCTACCTGTGGTGCTGCAAGACCTACACCGTTTGCCTCATACATTGTCTCGAACATATCTTCGATCAGCTCTTTTGTACGGTCGGTCATCTCTTTCACCGGTTTACATTTCTTATTTAAAATTTCATCCCCAATAACGCGGATCTGACGAACTGCCATTTTTATCTCTCCTTTAAATATCGTAATTAAGTCAGGTCAGACTGGAAAACAACACTTTCAAGCCCTTGCGCTTCTTTTAAGCATTGTTCCGCCATTTTCCTGATGTGTATCAGTATATCATAGTTTTCCTGCTTTATATATAAAATTTTTCTATAAATATCATTAACTTTGAACACCGGAGCATTTACAGGGCCTATAAACTGGATCGTTCCATCCTTTGACAGATCCTCATTTTGCCCGATCCACTGCTTCAGACACTCTTCCAATAACGCTGCCGCCTGTTCTAATCGTCCCTCATTTTTATCTGCGATCTGGATGGTTAAAAGCCCTACTGCTGGCGGATATCCAAGAAGTTTCCTGAAATTCATCTCCTGGGTATAAAAGGCTTCATAGTCCTGGGCCGCAGCTGTCTGGATGCTGTAATGATCCGGCTGGTAGGTCTGGATCACCACATTTCCAGCTGCATTTCCACGTCCTGCTCTTCCTGCTGCCTGAGTCAGAAGATCAAAAGTCTCCTCACTGCAGCGGTAATCACTGGCATAGAGGGAAAGATCCGCTGCCAGAGCACCTACCAAAGTGACTTTTGGAAAATCGTGGCCTTTGACGATCATCTGGGTGCCAATGAGGATATCTGCTTCTCCTCTTGCAAAAGCAGATAAGATCTGCTGATGACCGCCCTTTTTAGAAGTAGTATCCAGGTCCATGCGCAGGATCCGGGCTTTTGGAAACATCTTCGTGGCCATCTCTTCTATTTTCTGGGTTCCCGTACCAAAAGGGGCAATATATGGGGAGCCACAGGAGGGGCATGTTTTCGGCTGACGGATAGTATAACCGCAGTAATGGCACATCATCCGGCCGTCTTTGTGATAGGTCAGCGTCACATCACAGTGAGGACATTTTACCGCTTCCCCACAGGATCGGCAGGACACAAAGGTGGCATAGCCCCGTCTATTAATAAACAGCATGGCCTGTTCTCCTTTTTCCAGACGGTCCTCCAGCAGTTCTTTTAATCTTTCGCTGAAAATAGACCGGTTGCCCGCTTTTAATTCTTCCCGCAGGTCGGCGATCTCCACCGTAGGCAGAACAGCATCTGCTTTGGCACGTCTGGTCAGCTTATAAAGGTCATATTCCCCTCTTACTGCTCTGGTATAGGTTTCCAGAGAAGGCGTTGCAGAGCCAAGGACCAGCATAGCTCCTTCCATTTCTCCCCGTTTTCTTGCCACTTCCCTGGCGTCATATCTGGGAGAAAGCTCACTTTTATAGGAATTTTCATGTTCCTCATCAATGATCAACATTCCCAATCGTTCAAAGGGCACAAAAAGAGCGGATCTTGGGCCTATGATAATATCAATATCCCCGGTTCTGGCCCGTTCATACTGGTCAAAGCGCTCTCCTGCGGACATCCGGGAATTTAGTACAGATACCCGGTCCCCGAAACGAAGATAAAAACGCATGACTGTCTGCCAGGTAAGGGAGATCTCCGGGATCAGAAGGATGACCTGCTTTCCAGCCCGGATCACATGACTGATCAGTTCCATGTACACTTCTGTTTTTCCGCTGCCTGTGATACCGTGGATAAGACATGGTTTTCGGTCCCCATTGTCATATTTTTCACAGATATTAGCTGCGATCCTTTGCTGATCCTTATTTAGAACAGGCGGTTTCCACTGAGCTTTAGAATCGTCTGTTAAAAGGCGGCGCATTTCCTCTAAGGGATTGCGGTACTGGTTCACCACCTGGACTGCAAGAAGTCCCTCCTGTTCCAGCGGCCGGATGGCTGCCGCCGTCAGGTTCAGCTTATGAAGGGTATTTTCATAAGGAAGGTCCGGATTTTCTTTTAAAGCATATAATAGTCGCAGACGGGCCTTGTATTTTTTCCGCTCTGCTGTCTGGATCGCAGCTTCCAGAGTCAGCGCATCCACCAGAAGATGGATCTTACGCTTAGGCGCTTCCCGCACCTTTTGCTTCACTGGAAGCACTGTTTTTAATGCCTGGTTCATAGTAGAACCATACCGTTCCTTCATCCACCATGCCAGGTGGATCAGCTGGGACTGGGCGGTAATGCTTCCTTCTACCAGAGAGTCGATTTTTTTTATTTTCGATATGTCGTATTCCGCCTGGTTGGTCAACTCCACCACATAGCCTTTGCGTTTATGGCTGCCTGCGCCAAAAGGAATATACACCTGCTGTCCCGCAGTGATCTGCCCTAAAAGGTGCTCCGGGATGCGGTACTGGAAAGTCTTATCTACGCTTTCGTGGGATATGTCGATGATGATATTTGCATATTGATAGATGGTTGGCTGATATATTGTATCTGTTTTATTATCTGTATTATAATTCAAATTCTGTCACCTGATTTTAGGCTTTCTGCATTTTCTGGTTGTTTCCGTACCTTTTATTGTAACAGAAAATGAAGTTCATGACAACGCAAACAGCCTGAAGTTCATCGTTTTTCACGACTTTCTTCAGGCTGTCTTACTGGATCTTATACTTTTTATACTTCTTATACTTCCTGGTACGTTTTATAATTCAGGTAATCTCTCTGCCTCTGCCAGATCCAGCAATTTTTCTGCTATCTGTTTTTCTTTTCCCGGATAGCAGATCTTAATAAGATTTTCTGCCTTTTTAAGTATCTGCGCTTTTGTAAGAGGGTAATTCTCTCCTCCTGACGGATCAGATACCTGTGTTTCCAGAACAATACCATTTTCTAAAATGACCTTCATAGAACATCCCCAATGAGCCGGATATACAGCCGAAAAAGCTTCATCCGGCATCACCGTTACTTTTTCTATAAGGCATTGCATAGAAGGATCTTCTACTGTCCGATCTGAAAACTCGCTCATAGTCACTTTTCCAAAAAGGAATGCTGCCGCTGTACAAAATGGAATGGAAAACTTTGCATCTATGGTATTTTGCGGATGTAAACAGCCATCACTGACTGCACATTGCTTATATCCCACTTCATAGGTCTTGATCTCAATCTCCCTGATAGCTTCTGTCAGCCTTTTTCTCTCTTCTTCTAAGGTCTTATGATCGTACTCTTTTCCAATTTTTTCCAAAATACTGTCTCTTAATTTCAGACTGCAATCTATAGCACAATGGGCACTGCGGCAGCAGGGATATGGCTTCATATCCATATGAAGGATCTCCCAATCTGTACCAAGACCTTTACTGACTTTTGCTATATCACCAGTATCAGACATAGCCGCCAGTAAGCCGCCATCCTCTGCCTCCAAAATATGCTCCGGTCCGGTCATTCCGGCTTTTGCTAAAAATGCTGCATCCAGACCATTTACAACCGCTCTGGCCGGGTGGAGCACTTTGCAGGTGCTTCCATCCCCTAAAAAGGCCCATCTGCCAAAACTCTGGGTTCCTGCCATCCCAAGAGCCGATACCAGCTCATCTGCATTCAGCCCCAGAAGCTTTCCGCAGGCAGCTGCGCAGCCAAAACCTCCGCAGGTAGCAGTGGCATGCCAGCCCTTTTTTCTGTGACTTGTTACTCCCAACGCCATACCGATCCGGCTGACGGTTTCATAGCCACATACCACTGCTGTGAGAAATTCTTTTCCAGAAGCATGGACATACCGGGCACAGCTCCATGCAGCCGGGATCAGGCTGGCGCTTCCATGTGTTTTTGACGCCGGATGGACATCATCCAGTTCCAGAGTATGGGCCAGCATGGCATTTATATAAGCAGCTGTAGAAATATCCGTTTCTCCTTCGCTTCCCCAGATCTTACCGCCTGTTCCGTTATTTCTCTCTAAATAAGAAGCTTTTACTTTTTTAACCAGCGGATCATCCACAGCTCCCAAAGCAGCGCTGATCAGATCCAGGACCCGGAAAGATACTGTGGTTTTTACTTCTTCCGGCAGGTCATCCCAGCTAAGTTTTTCTATAAACTCTGCCAGTTTACGCATCTCACTTTTCTCCATAAATGCTCCTTCTATTCCCTTACTCTTTGGATCTTTTTGGGATATCATCTTGCTTTTACTTCTTATTATTTTTCTTCCTTATAAAAGTTGATCAGAGAACCTGCAAGAAGTACCTTCTTTTCTGCTTCTGTTACATTTTTAAGTTCCAGTTCCATTGGTCTGGTGCTTCCATCTGTTCCGATCACCGTAGCTGTTACCTTTGTGGCTCCTTCTTCTACTGCTTTGCGGATGCCTGGAAGATATACATATTCTCCTGGTTCCAGAACAATTTCCTTATCCGGATTGGTAAATGGCAGAATGCCCCAGTTTACACAGTTGCTGCGGTAACGCTTGGTTGCATACTCAATACAGATATTGGCAAGTCCTCCAAGAACCTTCTGGCAGCTGGCTGCATATTCTCTTGCAGAACCGTCACCTGGGCGTTTTGCATAAAGGACAGAGCCAATTCCTGTAGTCTTCATCAGCTCCTCTGTATCTGCTGTTACTCCTGCTGCTTTTAATACTTCATAAACTTCTGCCGTCTTTTTTGCATCCCCGCTTCTTCTGGCTGTTTCATATTCCTGAATGGCTTTTGCATTTCCCACATAATGAGGATCCTTGCGGATCAGTGTAAATTCAGAGATCTTATATGGATTAGAGCGATAGGATGCCGTTTCACCAGAAGGGATCAGTTCATCAGTAGTAGTTACTTCATCACGGATCACACTGGCTACCTGAAGCAATAAGTTGTCTGTAAGGGCAACCATCTTTGGCCAATCTTTAATGGAAGGACCATAAACGATCTCTGTCTCGGGCTTTGGATTTTTATAGCCGTTGTATACAATATTCTTATAAATATCACTGTTAAAATGATACTCTGGAGTGTAATATTCTACCGGCACATCTTCTGCGGAAGTCAGATAACCGCCGTTAAATGCGGTTGCTGCAATGGACTTGGAGTCCATAAGCGCAACGGAAGCGATCTGGCCAGTTGCCGGATTGGAGCCTTCACGGTTGGGGAAGTTTCTGGTACTGTGGCGGATGCAGAAATCATTATTTCCCGGAGCATCTGAAGCGCCAAAGCAAGGGCCGCAGAAAGCAGTTTTCACTCTTACACCGTAAGTTATCAGGTCATTTAATACACCTGCTTTATTTAACTCATACATGATCGGCTGGGAAGCCGGATAAATATTAAGTGGGAATGTTCCCAAGCCTTTGTTTAATTTCTTTGCAATGGTATCTACTGCACAGATATTTTCAAAGGATCCTGCTGCACAGCCGGCAATAGCGCCCTGGTCAACCTTGATCTTTCCATCATGGATCTTGGAAAGCAGGTCTAAATGGATATCCGGGTTGTTCTCAAATACACGCTTTGCCTCTTCTTCTACCATAGACAGGTATTTTTCCGGCTCTGCGATCACATCTGCCAGAGGATATGCATTGCTTGGGTGGAACGGAAGGGCGATCATAGGAACAATGGTATCTAGATCGATCTCTACGATACCGTCATAAAGGGCTGCATTTCCCGGCACCATTTTCTTATAATCATCTGGACGGTTATGGATCTTAAAATACTCTTCTGTCTTTTCATCGGTGGACCATAAAGAAGAAAGGCAGGCAGACTCTGTAGTCATGGTATCAATACCATTTCTGAAATCCATGGACAGGCTGCTTACACCAGGTCCCACAAATTCCAGGACTTTATTCTTAACGAAATTATTCTTGAATACTTTTCCGATGATGCTTAAGGCTACATCCATAGGTCCTACCCATGGCTTTGGAGCACCTGTTAAAAATACAGCGATCACTTCCGGATAATCGATCTCATAATACTTTCCAAGCATTGCCTTTGCCAGTTCCGGGCCGCCTTCACCGATGGATAAAGATCCCTGTGTTCCATAGCGGGTATGGGAGTCAGATACAATAGACATATCCCCGGACTTCACGATCATTTCACGCATATACTGGTGGATCACCGCTTCATGAGGCGGTACAAAAATGCCGCCGGATTTTTTACAGGCTGACTCCGCATATTTATGTACATCGGTATTAATAGTGCCGCCTACTGCACAAAGGCAGTTATGGCAGTTGGTAAATACACAGGGCATTGGAAATTCCTTTAAACCGCTGGCATAAGCAGTCTGAAGGATACCTACATAAGTATTATCATATACTCCCATGGAGTCAAACTGGATCTGTAAATGTTCCATATTATCAGAATGGTTATGCTTCTTTAACACCTGGTAAGTCAGTGTATTTTTAAATGCCTCTTCCTGTGAGACAGCTGCTGCTTCTTCTTTTGATGCAATCCTCTTATTATCAATAATGATCTGTTTTCCGCTGTGTAAGGTGACCATACTCATTCTCCTTTTCTTCTATAATTTATATGTATTAACATGTCCTGATCTGAAATTTTCCCACATCTTGTACTAACAGGTTTTCCATGCAATGCACACCGGACTTTCTGTAGCGATCTTCCTTCCTGTATCTTTCAACGTTCCATCTTTTAGGATCTCAAAAACAGTAATGGTATCAGAAAGCTCATTTGCTGCCAAAAGTCTGGTGCCTTCCGGGTTTAATGTAATAAATCTTGGCTGCTCTCCGCCTGTTTTGATATTCTGGATATAAGTCATATTTCCTGTTGCTTCATCCAGATGATAAACCGTAATGCTGTCATGTTTTCTGTTGGAAACATACAGTGTATGACCTTCCGGATGGATATCAATGGCACTTGCCCAGCCATCTCCTGCATAATCTTCCGGCAGACTGGTAAGAAGCTGTTTTAATGCCAGCTTACCTGTCTTTTCATCAAAATCATAAGCTGCTACGGTACTGTCTTTTTCATTTACACAGTAACAGTATTTATTTCCCGGATGGAACACGCAGTGTCTTGGTTCCGCACCGGTACGGCCTTTCTGGATAAATGTTTCTTTCAGACTTCCCTGTTCTTCGTCAATGGCAAACACGGTCAGTTTCCCGACTCCCTGCAGTCGCCCCTGGGAAGGGACCACCAGCCAGCGTCCGCTTCTGTCTTTCATGGTCTGGTGAGGATGGGAAATATAGCCGGGACCGCCATTTCCTGAAATAAATTCCAGGTCATAAAGTTTTCCCAAAGATCCATCTTCAAGGACTGGGATCACAGATACGCTTCCCGTCTGGAGATTGGCTACATAAAGCCATCTTTCTTCTGGGTCTAATGTAAGATGCACCGGATTGGTCCCATATGTTTTTACTGTATTAAGGTACTCTAAGGTACCATTTTCCCGGATCTTAAATGCGCTTACCTGGCAAAAATCTCCATGTATGCTGTACAGACGGTCCTGTGCTTTATTCAGACAGAGATAAGAAGGATTTACCTGACCTTCCAGGATCTGTACCAGCTCCCAGTTATCTCCATCAACCTTGTATACACTGATCCCTTTTCCTCTGGCTTTTCGCTCTTTTGTGGTACGGCAGCCAATATATGCAAATTTTTCCATTTT
>ULWA01011728.1_pt1 | contig 14907 bp, 10 predicted proteins | sample 1959991 | NCBI WGS metagenome assembly ULWA01 (sample SAMEA4835802, study PRJEB28245) | human gut metagenome | biome: gut microbiome; material: fecal sample | place: Denmark | collected 2008
CGATTACCCGCGATGGGACGAAAAGACCCCGTGAACCTTTACTGTAGCTTAACGTTGTGACTGGGCAGCGGATGTGTAGGATAGGCCGGAGGCTATGAAGTGGGCACGCCAGTGTTCGTGGAGCCGCCGTTGAAATACGGCCCTTCCTCTGTCTGGTTCCTAACTCGAAATATCGAGGACACCGTTTGGCGGGCAGTTTGACTGGGGTGGTCGCCTCCAAAAGCGTAACGGAGGCTTCTAAAGGTGCCCTCAGGCCGATTGGTAACCGGCCGTAGAGTGTAATGGCAAAAGGGCGCTTGACTGGGAGGCCGACAAGCCGATCAGGTGGGAAACCAGAGCATAGTGATCCGGTGGTTCCGTATGGAAGGGCCATCGCTCAAAGGATAAAAGGTACTCCGGGGATAACAGGCTGATCCCTCCCAAGAGCTCATATCGACGGAGTGGTTTGGCACCTCGATGTCGGCTCGTCACATCCTGGGGCTGGGGAAGGTCCCCAGGGTTGGGCTGTTCGCCCATTAAAGTGGCACGCGAGCTGGGTTCAGAACGTCGTGAGACAGTTCGGTCTCTATCTATCGTGGGCGCGGGAAATTTGCGTGGCTCTGACACTAGTACGAGAGGACCGTGTTGGACTGACCTCTGGTCAACCGGTTGTGCCGCCAGGTGCACCGCCGGGTATCCATGTCGGGATCGGATAAGCGCTGAAAGCATCTAAGTGCGAAGCCGGCCACAAGATTAGATTTCCTCATGAGGGTCGTCAAAGACGATGACGTTGATAGGAGGCAGGTGTAAAGACAGCGATGTCAAAGCCGAGCCTTACTAATTGCCCGAAACTTGCCTCCGTCTCCGCTGCAAGGGACGTGGCTGCTAAAAGTTCGTACAAAATAATCAAAACTTCAAGAAAAAGGAGAAAAGACATAAAGTTCGACATAAAACTCCAAATAAAGCTATTAAATAGGTTCAAAAGTTGTCCAACCGATATTCTGGTGGTTATAGCGTTGGGGATCACCTCTTCCCATTCCGAACAGAGAAGTTAAGCCCAACCGCGCCGATGGTACTGCACACCCGCGGGAGAGTAGGTCGCCGCCAATTTCTTTACAAGCCTCACTTGACATTGAGTCAGGTGAGGCTTTATTATTAATATTGGCGGCTATAATGGCTTTCCCCCTCTATTCCCTTAAATCAGTAATTCACTGAATCAAATTTTAATATTATAGACAATGTCCTTTGAACGCTTATATACGAAACGTTTGCCGCAGAATCCGTTGTTACACGATCCTATGCTAAAGTACGTGTTGTTGCTTGGTTTAGGAATTGTTTTGGGATGGAGTATGAAGGATTGTAGTATGCAATGGCTATTGATGGGTTGCGGTCTGCTTTTGTTGGTAGGTGGTATAGTGCTATATTGTTTTAGGGGAAAAAATGAAAAAGTGTGGTGGCTAATTTCGTCTTTAGCTGCTATGGCGCTGATTGTTGTGGCAGCAGGTTGGACGCAGAGTGTGTATAATGAAGTAGTCGTGGATAATTGGCCTTCTGAATCTCGTGTATGGGGAGGAAACTTAGTTGGAGTTCACAAGATAAATGATGGATATACAACGGTTGATATAAAGTTGCATGATAAGTATAGAGATTGGAATGGGAAAGTTGTAAGGGTCACTTTTTCGAAGGGAAGTATGCTGATGGGGAAAAGAGATTCTTTTATGCAGAGGAAAGAGTCTACTGCGGTTGGTAAGGAAACTGCTCGAAAAGAGGATGTACAGTCTGCTAGGTTAGGAGATAATTTGTTCTTTTATTGCAGGCTGTCTAGCTCATTAGGTAAAGTGTGCCCTTCCAATTTTGATTATAATAGCTATCTGACGGTACATCATATTAGTGGGGCTGGTTTTGTGGGTGGAAGAGAAAAAGTTTCTGTTGTTGACAGCGAACGATTAGAAAAAAGTGCAGGTTTTTGGGGATGGAGGAAGAGTTTTCGTATATGGATGATAGAATGTAGAGAGAAACTGTGGGAGGAATATGCGCAATACTTTATAGGAGAGAATTTGTCTATACTTTCAGCATTGACTTTGGGTGATAAGACCTTGTTGAGGAAGGATACGCAAGAGGTCTTTTCTGATACAGGAACGAGTCATATATTAGCTCTTTCGGGGCTTCATCTAGGAATATTGGTAAGTATTTTTAATTTTCTGTTTCTAAGAAAGATGCGCAGATGGGGTGCAAGAGTTACTGGACTAGTATTGATAGTGGGAGTGTTGTGGTTTTTTACATTTTTGGTAGGTTTGCCCGTGTCGTTGGTTAGGGCATCTACAATGTTTACGCTGATGCAGATTGGCGTATGTATGGGACGTGGCCGTGGGGCAACTTTGAATAATTTATCTGTGGCAGCCCTGTTGTTGCTCATTGTAGATCCGCTTACGCTTTTCGATGTAGGTTTCCAAATGTCGTTTATTGCGGTGTTGTCTATTATTTTGACAGAAAGATATCTCTGGCAGAGATTTCCTTTGCCTTTGTGGAATGATGGGCAGAGTGTATTGCTAAAAAAGGTTCGAAGGGCCGATGGACAGAAAAGGTCAGAGTATATACGTTGTGTGAGTATACCTTTGTTGAAAAATGAATGCGGTAAGCGATTATATTACTTTTTTCGTGATATAATTTATCCTTTTATATGCGTATCAATTAGTGCGCAGTGGGGCACTTTGCCACTAGTGCTTTATTATTTCCATATATTTGCGACTTATGCATGGTTGGCCAATTTTGTAGTGATTCCTGCGGCCTATGTATTGTTGTCGTTCGCATTGTTATTTTTTATATTCCCTCTAGGGATAGTAAGAATGGGGCTAGCAGTGGGCATGACTTATGTAATGGATGTAATGGTCAATTCCTTAGATTGGCTATCGAGGCTCCCTGGTGCAACGATGCATGTGTCGGCATCTTGGGTCGCACTAATGCTTATTTGGTTGCTACCAATGGTGACTTATGCTTTCTTTCAGTCGAGGAAACGGAGATTGCGTGCTATCCTTATGATAACGATAACGGCGTGCTTAACATTTGGCGTGGTAGCTCAGATGCTTTATAAGATGGAAAATCGTGTCACTCCCCATGTGATGGTATATAAGGTAAATGGACTGCCAGCTGTGCATTTTGTGCAGTCTTCGGAAAAATCGTATCTGCTCTCATCGTTGTCAGCGGATAGTGCGAGACAGAAACTTACTTATGTGAATGAAAATTATTTCGTGCCGAATAAGATGGCATTTCCCCAAATGTTGCGAACGGATAAAACATGGAGTAACAGTTACTTGATGCAGCAGAAATGGCTCGTGATGTTCAGACACAAAACGATTTATCTGCTCAATCATGCTTTAGCTTTTGACAGGAAAAGTTTCGCAGTCTCAAATGCAAAATGCGGAATGCAGATAGACTTGCTAGTTGTGGCTCGTGGATGCAGAAATAGCTATGCAGAGGTATGCCAAGTGATGCAGCCGCGAAAAGTAGTACTCTTTTCTAATTTACCTATTGCGCAACGTAAGCATTGGAAAAAATCATGTGAAAAAGTGGGCATTCCTTGTTATGATATGGCAGAGAAAGGCTACTACGAATGGAAAGTATGAGATGGGCCTCATGAGTGTAGAAGCCGTGCATTTTTTCTGAACTTCGTGAGCCTTACCTAATATTTCTGCGGCATGAGTTTTCACTTGATAATCGCATCAAGTGGGTTTTTGAGAATGCGTCCGATGGTTAAGGCATGCAGAGAGGCTGCAGTCTTGAGTTCCTCTTGAAAATAATAGGCCACACTTCCCACGAAAGATACGGGAAGTTCCGTTCGGCCATAAGCCAACACATTGCGGCGGAAAAAACGAGCAAACTCATCAATGAGCAGAGCTTGAATTACTTCCTCCTTTCGGTGCCTACTGAGGAATGGTGCAAACGAAGCCAAGAAACGATTGGCCAATGGTTCACGATAGACGCGCTGAATAATTTGGTCAACTGAAAGGCCATATTCTTCCGTAAAAGCTTTGCACAAGTGGGTTGGCATTACGCCTTTAAGCACATCGCCAATCAGTCTTCGTCCCAGCACCGCTCCGCTCCCCTCATCTCCTAAGATATAGCCCAAAGGCGACACGTTTTTCACAATTTCACCATCGAGATAAAGTCCACTATTACTTCCCGTTCCGAGAATACATGCAATGCCATCGTTGTGTCCACAAAGAGCAATGGCAGCTCCCAATAAGTCAGATCCGACGGTCAGTTCTTTGGCCGAAGGGAAAGCACGGCGTAGCGCTAGTTCCACCACATTGCAAAGTTCACCTCGGCAGCCAGCACCATAAAAATTTACCACGTCGGGAGTCGCAAATCGCTCATCAATGAGAAGTTCATCCCTAAGAATCTGAGCAATATCTTGCGGGTTGAGCATGAATGGATTGATTCCCTGTGTCGAAATTCTGTTTATGAGTTGTCCATCCTTGTGGAGCACCCAGTCCGTCTTTGTGCTTCCGCTGTCTGCGGTCAATGTAAGTTTGTTCATAAAGAAAGTCGTTTATTGTGTACAAAGGTAATGTTTCCGAAGTTTTTACGTATCTTTGCAATCACGAAAAAGCATCCAATACATCATTTTTATTATAACATACGTATGTTACGATTCTTATGTGCACTTTGCCTTTCCGCTTGGTGCACTTCTAGTATAGCCGTCCGTCCAGAACGCACCTTGCGCATCGACTACGATTTTAGCGGCAACACACGCGAACAGCATATCTCTGTGGCCGAACTTTGCAGCTTCGAGGGATGGGCTGGTCGCGCAGCGCATCTTGATAGTGTGCCCTTGCGTGGCAACGGCGACATTACCCTGACCGACCTTCGCACAGGTAAGACACTCTATCGCCATTCATTCTCCACCCTGTTTCAAGAATGGCTCACTACAGAAGAGGCTACCCAGACCACGCGTTCATTTGAAAACACGTTTCTTCTGCCCATGCCCGAAGATTCTGCGCAGGTAACAGTGCGACTTTTTGATTTTAAAGATCACGTATCTACCACGTTTACGCATAAGGTCAATCCCCACGACATCCTTATCCGTCAACTCGACCACCTTCCCATTCCCCCCCATCGCTATCTGCACCAAAGCGGATCGCCGACAGAGAAAATCGACGTGGCCATTGTAGCTGAGGGGTACACTGCTATGCAGACCGATGATTTCTATCGCGATGCCCAGACTGCAGTGGAGTCTATCCTAAGCCATGAGCCATTCAAGAGTTATGCCAATCGATTCAACTTTGTGGCAGTGGCAGCAGCTTCGCAAGATAGCGACGTGAGCATTCCCAAGGAAGGGCTTTGGCGTAACACTGCATTGAGCTCGCACTTTTCCACATTCTACTCCGATCGTTACCTAACCACGCTCCATCAGCGTGATCTTCACAATCTTCTAGCGCGCATTCCCTACGAGCACATTATCATTTTAGCCAATACCTACACCTATGGTGGCGGAGGCATCTATAATGCTTACACGCTGACCACTACCCACCATGCAGCTTTCCGTCCAGTGGTTGTGCACGAGTTTGGTCATAGCTTTGGCGGATTGGCCGATGAGTATTATTACGACGATCAATACGAAAACTACTATTCCTCGTCAGCAGAGCCATGGGAACCCAATCTCACCACCTTGCACAATTTCGCCCAAAAGTGGCAAGATTTGCTCCCGAAGCGTACCCCTATTCCCACACCAGTGGACAAGAAACATACAGACCGCATTGGTGTGTACGAAGGCGGTGGCTACATGTCGAAAGGCGTATATCGAGCATTCCCTGATTGCCGTATGAAGACGAATGAGTGTGCCGCTTTTTGTCCCGTGTGTCAGCGAGCACTCAGTCGCATGATAGAGTTCTATACAGATAAGCAATAGCATCTATGGCAAAAAAGACTACTCCCAATAAGAAACGGCGCAACCCGGGCACCACCCCTGCTCCTGCTCCGCTCATGCAACGCTTGAAGAAGCAAATACTCCTGCTTCGAGGCTATTGCCGTGCCGATAACGTGCAGTTTGTTATAGGATTATTCGTGTTAGTAATCAGCATCTTTCTGCTCATAAGCGTAGTGTCGAACGTTTTTACCGGACGCTTCGACCAAAGCTACGTACAGAGCGGCACACTAACCCATGCAGCCAACTATGGCGGCAAACTTGGAGCCTATCTTTCCGACTATCTAATGAACACCTGTTTTGGTCTGTTCGCCATTCTCATCCCCGTATTCTTGTTGTTAGTCGGTGTAAAACTCATCAACACCTATAGTGTGCGTCTGTGGAAATGGTTTGTCAATCTATCCATCATTATGATTTGGGGCAGCATCTTCATGTCGCTCGTCACGCAGATGTTACCCAAAAGTCTCGTAAAGAATGTAGGCTTCAGTCTTGGAGGCAATCATGGAAGCTACATCACGCGCCAGCTCACCGACAATCTCGGTAGCTTTGGCGCTTGGATTGTAGTGCTTGTAGCCGCAGTGCTCTATCTTATGTATCTCACGAGCGAAACGGTCAACGTCGTGCGCCGCATGCTTCGCCCGCAGGATTACATAAAGGATAAATTAGCCAAACGCAAAGAGCACGAAGCTGATAGCGACTACGCGGTTGCGGACGAAGGATCTCTTTCTGATGAAGCTACGGAAGGCTCCTATTCCGCTAGCAGTGACGACGACGATGAGGACGATGAAAATGCACCTTATTATTCAGATGAAGAACTTAAAGCTTCGTCTGAAAATGGTGATTCCAATGAGTCAGTGTCCATAGAGCTAGGCACCGAAGTCTCTTCTACCACTCCCACCACCGATTCAGGCAATATGGAAATCGTGGTGAGCCACAACGACGAAGCAGACTCTCCTGCTGCAGGCTCCACTGATACGAAGCTCGACATTACCACCCCCATCGTAGACGATAAAGCGAAAGGAAAAACCGTGGAGGAAGTACTCTCGATGGAGCCCTACGATCCGCGCAAGGATTTGGAATATTACAAGTTCCCCTCTATCCCCTTGCTGAAGCATTACGAAGACAATGGGCCAAATGTCGACATGGCCGAGCAGAATGCCAACAAAGACCGCATCATTACTGTGCTGCGTAACTTTGGTGTGGAAATCTCAAGTATTAAGGCCACTATCGGCCCCACTATTACCCTCTACGAAGTGACCCCAGCTCCTGGTGTGCGCATCAACAAGATTCGTAATCTTGAGGACGACATTGCCCTTTCGCTCTCTGCTCTAGGCATTCGTATTATCGCCCCCATCCCAGGCAAGGGCACCATCGGTATAGAGGTGCCCAATAAGAATCCGCGCATTGTCTCGATGGAGAGCATCATCAATACGCGTAAGTTCCAAGAATCCACCTTTGAGCTTCCCATAGCCCTTGGCAAGACCATCACCAACGAAGTGTTCATGGTCGACCTCGCCAAGATGCCCCATCTCCTTGTGGCTGGTGCCACAGGTCAGGGTAAGTCTGTCGGATTGAATGCCATCATCACTTCGCTGCTTTATAAGAAGCATCCAGCCGAACTCAAATTCGTCATGGTCGACCCGAAGAAGGTAGAATTCTCCATCTATGCTCCTATAGAGAAGCACTTCTTGGCCAAGATTCCCGATGATAATGAAGATCCCATCATTACCGATGTGACTAAAGTGGTACAGACGCTCAAGAGTCTTTGCCAACTTATGGACCACCGCTACGACCTCTTGAAGAAAGCCAAGGTGCGTAATATTAAGGAATACAATGCCAAGTTTAAGTCGCGCCAACTCTTGCCCAAGTATGGCCATGAGTTCATGCCCTATATCGTAGTGATTATCGATGAGTTTGGCGACCTTATCATGACAGCTGGCAAAGAAGTGGAACTCCCCATTGCTCGTATTGCCCAGTTGGCACGTGCTGTGGGAATCCACATGGTCATTGCCACGCAGCGCCCCACCACCAATATCATTACAGGTACAATCAAGGCCAACTTCCCTGCCCGTATGGCATTCAAGGTAATGTCGCAGATTGATAGTCGCACCATTCTTGATCAAGGAGGAGCCAACCAGTTGGTGGGTAAGGGTGATATGCTCTTCCTCTGTGGCAATACGCCCGTGCGTGTGCAGTGTGCCTTTGTCGATACGCCCGAAGTGGAAAAAATTAATGAATTTATCTCCGACCAGCAAGGTTATATTTCGGCCTTTGAACTTCCCGAGCCTGAGATGGACGAAGAAGGAAGTGGCAAGGGAGGTGATCTCTCGGGCGAGACTCTCGACCCCATGTTTGAGGAAGCTGCGCGTCTCATCGTAGTGCATCAGCAAGGTTCCACTTCGCTCATTCAGCGAAAGTTTTCCATTGGTTACAATCGCGCTGGCCGCTTGATGGACCAACTCGAACGTGCAGGCATCGTAGGACCCACACGTGGCTCGAAGCCCCGTGAAGTATTGATTAGCGACGAAACCTCTCTCGATGCAAAATTGATGGAACTTCATCGCTAGCCGATCCTTCGCTAACAACTTCAATAGACGAAAAAACAGAAAAAGTGCACTTTATGATGTGCACTTTTTTTTGTCATGGTGGGTGTGTGGTGTTGGTTAGCGGCGCATGGTCTAAAGTCTATGAACTGATGAATAGAACTTCTTGTGAAATGAGAGGCAAAATCCCCCTCTGCAATAGATGTATATGTATCGTAAGAAAAGCGCATCATTCTTCTGCGTCAGAGGGTGTGTTTCCTCTTTGCCATCATCCTTAAAAAAGGAAGTGTTAGCCTTTTGAAATCTTCAGAGAGTACACTCCCTGCTTAAAAGGAGTCAAATGGTACTGCTATTTATGGGCATATTCAGCAGTTTTCCCGAAAAAAAACTTTATATTTGCATTTACATATTGCAAATTCACTATCAATGAAGAACATAAAACGCATAATATCCACCCTTGCAGTAGCTTGTGCCGTAAGTTTCTCGGGGTTTGCTCAGACAGCGCGTCAGGTACTCGACAGAACGGCAGCTCAACTCAAAAACAGTGGCGGCATAGAAGCCACCTTTGAGGGTACACAGTTTAAAGGCACTCACGAAACAGGCTCTGCCAACGGAAAAATTCAGGTGCAAGGATCAAGGTTTAAGATTCAGTCGAGTTCCGTGACTATCTGGTTTGATGGTAAAACCCAGTGGACGCATATGAATGGAAGCGACGAGGTGAACGTGAGCAAGCCTTCTGCAGCAGAGTTGCAGCAGACCAATCCCTATACCTTTGTCAATCTCTACAAGCAAGGCTACAATCTCAGGCTTGCTCCCACCACCTATCATGGCAAAAGTTGTCACGAAGTAAGAATGGTGGCACAGAGTAAGAGCAATGCCTTGCAACTTGTCATTCTCGTAATAGACAAGCAGACGCATCTACCCGTCTCTATCCGTGTGAAAGACAATCATGGAGAGTGGACGCGTGTCCGCGTCGGCAGCATCCACACCCGTCGCCATTGGAGCGATGCCAACTTTAAGTTTGATACCAAGAATCATCCTGGTATTGAGGTAATAGACCTAAGATAGGTTTATGAGTTTATTAGTTTAATAAGTTTATAGACTTATCCTTCTTCACATTTACTCCCATCACATGAACAATTCAGACAATATCATACCTTGCCTCATCTTGGGCTCAGGCCCTGCAGGTTACACCGCAGCTATCTATGCCGGCCGTGCCGGACTCAATCCCGTAATCTATGAGGGACTGCAACCAGGCGGACAACTCACCATCACCACTGAAATAGAAAACTTTCCCGGATTTCCCGAAGGCATTGATGCTAACGAGCTGATGGATGGCATGCGCCAACAAGCCGAGCGCTTCGGTGCTGAGATACGTAGTGCAGCTGCCATTCGAGCTGACCTCTCACAGTCGCCCTATACGCTTTGGATGGACGACGATACCGAGGTGAAGTGTCATTCGCTCGTGATAGCCACAGGCGCTTCGGCCAAATATCTAGGGCTAGCTGATGAAAAGAAATATCAAGGTATGGGCGTGAGCGCTTGTGCCACGTGTGATGGTTTCTTCTATCGTAAAAAGACGGTGGCCGTCGTAGGTGGTGGCGACACTGCTTGTGAGGAAGCGTCCTATTTGGCTGGACTGGCTGCGAAGGTCTATCTCATCGTGCGCAAGCCATTCTTGCGTGCGTCCAAGGCAATGCAAGACCGTGTGCTCCAGAATCCTAAGATAGAAGTGCTCTTTGAAACCAACACCCTCGGCCTTTATGGCGAAGGCGGTGTGGAAGGTGCTCACGTGGTATATCGCAAGGGCGAATCCGACGAACGTCATTACGACTTGCCCATCGACGGCTTCTTCCTTGCCATCGGCCATAAGCCCAATAGTGACCTTTTCAAGCCTTGGGTAAAGACCGACGAAGTGGGTTATATCCTCACTGAGGGTGATTCTCCACGTACGGGTATTCCCGGCGTGTTCGCCGCAGGCGATGTGGCCGATCCTCATTATCGCCAAGCTATCACTGCTGCTGCTAGCGGATGCAAAGCTGGCATTGAGGTGGAAAAATATTTGAAGAACAAGAAAGAGTTTTAAGTTTATAAGGTTATAGAGAGTTTTAAGTTTTGAGGTTATAAGGTTATAAAGGAACCTTTCGCAGTTTAGAGACTAACTTTATAACCTTATAACCTCAAAACTTAAAACTCCTATAACCTACTTTCTTCCACATTTTCATCATGGAACGTCATCCCCTTCGTCCTTTCTTGCCCGAGGGCGCTCGCATACTCATGTTAGGGAGTTTCCCCCCTCCTAAGAAACGTTGGTCGATGGATTTCTTCTATCCCAACATGCAGAACGATATGTGGCGCATCTTCGGTCTCATCTTCTTTGCCGACCGCGAGCACTTTGTTGATACCCTTCATAAGCGTTTCGACCAAGCGCGTCTTGAATCCTTTCTGTGTGAAAAAGGCATAGCCCTTTACGATACGGCATGCGTCGTGAATCGTTTGCAGGACAATGCCTCCGATAAGTTTTTAGAAGTGGTGGAGCATACTGATGTCGATGCCCTTCTTCGCAATCTGCCAGAATGCCATGCCATTGTCACCACAGGACAGAAAGCCACCGACACGCTGCGCGAGCATTTCCTTGTGAGCGAACCGCGTGTGGGCCATAGCGTATCGTTTGAGTTGGAAGGGCGTCCCATGCGGCTCTATCGTATGCCCAGCAGCAGCCGGGCTTATCCTCTCAAACTCGAGAAGAAAGCCGAGGCATATCGCTCCATGCTCGTGGCCGAAGGGATTATCGAAGCGGAGTAAATACACGTGTTGAGGGCGCGCATAGCGCACACACGGCGTGGAGTGAATCAAAGTGCGTTGCAATGCTCGCTAAAGCATTGTCCGCTATACCTTCTTCTCCTCTGAAACATCATAGTATGCTCCGTGTTCTTTGCAATATTCGATGAGTCGATAAAATGTCTCGTCGGCGGTGAGCAACGGGGCGTTGCCTATGAGCATGAGCCGCTTGCGAGCACGCGTCATGGCCACATTGAGTTTGCGGTCGATGATGGAGCCTGTGCGCTCGTCAATGTACTCATTGTTGGTGAGAAACGACAGTTGATATTTCTTTTTCGCAGTGAAGCTATATACGATGGTATCGCGCTGACTGCCTTGATAACGTTCCACGGTGTCGATAGTGATATCGTGGAGTTTTTTTATGCCTCGGCGGTCGATGGCCGCTCTCACAGTGGCTATTTGGTTGCGATAGGGCACGATGACGCCCACCGATGTAGCCACGTCAAAGTCATTGCCAAGCTTGCGGTAAGTGTGTTCCACAATGTCGGCTATCAGTTCAGCTTCCACCGTGTTCACCTTATCTGGCTCGTCGGGATGATTATTGGGCAGACATGAAAGAAAGGCCACGCGCCGCGTTTCTATTAAGTTGTCTATCCAGTTGTCGCTTTCCCCCTTTTGGGGCGTAGGCTCCGTTTGGTGAGGTAGGGGCACTGCATTGAGGCGTCCTTCGTAGAAAGCATGGTTGGGAAAGTCGGCAATCTCCTGGTGCATGCGTCCCTGGTGTGTGAGCATGTGACACACGCGTTCGTCAGTATGGTGGTTTCCATCGTAGCCATAGAGGTGGAGCAAACGCTCGAAGAGCGAGAGACGGCAATCGGTCAAGCCGATTTGTTGCAGCATGGGGTCGGCTACTCGGCTCTCATCTTCGGCCTGTAACACGACAGCGGGAAGTTGCTTCTCATCGCCGATGAGTACAAAGCGCTTAATGGCCGCTTTGCCTTGGTAGCAGGCACTGAGCAATCCCACAATGTGAGGCTCGAGTATCTGCGAAGCTTCGTCGATAATGGCAAGGGAGAATTGGCGCATTTCGAGCAGACTGATGGATGAATTGAGTGCCGTAGTGGTGCCACAAAACACTCGTGTGTGGCGTATCAAGTGTTTCACCTGTTGCAATGTGTCAAACTTCGATACGCGTTCCGAAAGCAGATATTTGCGGTAGCGCTCTTCGCAACTGAAGTCGCTTCCCAAGCGTACAAAGTCTATTCCCCCATCAAGTTCTACAAGTTTGCTGCAAATCTCGTCGACAGCTCGGTTGGTATACGAGAGCAGTAACACGGAAGTGCCTTCTTGGAGCAACTCCTCGTGCAAGATGTTGGTTAGTCCGAAGGATGTTTTTCCCGTTCCTGGAGGGCCAATTACGAGATATAAGTCGTCCGCTTGGCGGGCATGTAGCACCAAAGAGTTGAACTCCTCGTTGCCGTAATCGCCTTGGAGCGTGATGTTCGTGTTGAAGCGTGGGCGGCGTTGTCCGAGCAACAGGTCGCGACGTTCTTTAGGAGCAGAGAGAAATGCGTGCATGCCGCGATAGAGCGAACTATACGATGACTCCATAAAGTCGTGTTCCATGGCCCATACACAATGCTTAAAGTGTTGAAACACCAGCGGACTCGTCTGTGCATTGCGCAAGCGCACTCTGACATATTCTGGCTGAATATCCGTAATCGTACAGCGAAACACCATTGTGGCCGTAGCATCAGGAAGTTCACTTGAAACGTAAGGATAGAAGAATACGATATCCCCCACGCGAAAGTTCGACATGTCCGTGTTGTCCATTGCTCCGTGCTCTGCGAATATCAGCCGTGCCTCGGCCACTTTTCCCTCCTTCACTTCGGGCTCAAGCGTCATACCTTCGTAGATATTTCCTGCCTCGCGTTTATCGTCCAAGGGAGTGTTCCATACAGAGGCGAATCCCGAATTTTCCTTCGTCCGTGTGCCAATCTTTGAGAGCACTTGCTCGTTTGACAGAAATTGTAGGAAGCGGAAATAGTAAGCTTTCTCTAGTGCCGATGCTTCGCGGATGGGGCGCAGCGTTTGCTCTATCTGTGGACGGGTGAATCGTTGCCATAACGGACCTTGTGCGCCAGGATAGAGCTTTTCGGGAGTGAGCGTTTCGAGCGCTCTCATGCCCCCGCGAGCATACCATTCTTCACACCAAGCCAATTGGTTACGCAGTTTGATGGCTTCGAAGAGTAGGCGTGGAGCGCTCGGGGTCTCTTGTAAGCCATCTTTATATCGAGAGTAGAGCAGAAAGGCTTGCATCTGCTCGTAGTGAAGGTGGGCGTAGTCATAGTGAAGCAGAGCACGATAGAGCAAGGCTTGCACGTAATGAGACTCCTGCATTCCTGCATACTTATCTTGGGGCACTCCTGGCATATAGCGACACTTTCCCGACTTTTGCTCTATCACCATGCGATAGTTGAGTTCTAAGAAGTCCATACGTCCTTGCAGTCCAAGTACGTCAGAGAAGAAAGAAGGTTCGAGCACAATCTCCTCTTCCTTCAATTCGTGGTTCATCTCCTTGGGCATGGTTTGGTGAAGCATGTGCTCAATGTGTTGCTTCTGCCGGCGAGCCTCTTCGTGGAAGTCGCGTCCAATCTCGTTCTCACACGCTACAAGGCCCAGTGCATTGTGGCGGAAAAAGTGGCGAATGCTCTCAGAGTAGGGCGTATCTGTGCGGTAGGCCACTTCATCAAGCATCTGGCTAGCAAAGTTACCTAGTAGCGTGTGCCGAGTAGACAAACTAGGTTCAATGCGTTTCACCATTTGCGAAAAAGCCGTGTGTCCCACGGGGGTGAAGCAACTCGCGATTGTGGAGACATTGATTAGATAGTCGGGGGCATATATCAGCAATTCGGCCACCCAAGCTCCGCCTTGTTCACGTGGGCGAATCACGTTCATCGCCTCGCCCTCCACCATACATTGGCGCAGATATGTCCAGTCGCCTGGCACGTAAGCATTTTCCGCAGCATAGTTGATGCGCACATCCTCGTCGTTATCTTCGCGAGTAGCATAGATATAGGTATTGTCCCAGCGCACAATGGTGCATCTCACGCAGTCGGGCACATCCTCTTTCTTGCGCCAAGCTTCCTCTTTCGCTTCTCGGAAATCGCCTGTGGGAAGCAACAGATTCATAGCTTCAGGGGCTACCGCATCATAGATTGTTTCGATAAATCGTACCACGGCCTTGAGGTCGTATCCCCAAGTCTGTTCCAGCTTTTCCTCTTCTGTCACGTTGAGTTCCATCAATCGGTGGCGCAAATGGTTGAGAGCAAATGATAGGCTGCGGTCGGTTTCCCTCACATGGTATTGCTTTAGCAGAAAGTCCATCTTAGCATACGTTCCACTGAGCTTCACGCTCACATCGCGTAGCTTTTGATTGATGGCCACGTTGATAACTTCGAGCAGTATGCCATAGCGCGTTTTTACTCGCCATTCGGGATTCACACGGAGCAGAACTTGAAAAAGGTCTTGAGCCGTCTCAAGCAAAGAGGATGGTAGATTCATGGATAATCGTTAAATTTGCAGTGGTTCGGTAGTTTCGGTTGTAGGAATGCAAGGCAATTTACTGAAGTTTCGGATTTAGCAAGGACGGGCTGAATCATCGTGCAAGGCGAATGCAAT
>ULWA01024566.1_pt1 | contig 14518 bp, 14 predicted proteins | sample 1959991 | NCBI WGS metagenome assembly ULWA01 (sample SAMEA4835802, study PRJEB28245) | human gut metagenome | biome: gut microbiome; material: fecal sample | place: Denmark | collected 2008
TTCACAAGTAGCAGAAGCACCACAGCAATCACCTATATTGGTCTTAGTAACGCCACCACAAGCTTTCAATCGGGACTATGTTGGCTTCTTTAAAGCGTTGTCTGATTCTTTAAACCGTAAGGGATACACAACGTTCAGATATGACAACCGCAGTTACTCCGACACCCTTCAAGGAAATCAGCCTCACGAAGGTTGTTATACCATGTATGATGCAGCTGACGACCTTCATGATGCTTTAGCCTTCCTGAAGTCCGACGAACGTTTCGCTTCACACCCCGTGGGCGTTATCGGGCATAGTGAAGGAGGTTCAGTTGCTATTATCGAGGCATCAAGAAACACGGAGGTAAAACAACTTCTACTCCTGGCTACTATGGGGGTGAAAGGAGAGCAAGTATATTACGAACAAATTATGTCGCGTCTCACTCCTTTTTTTAAGTGGCACTCATATTCAGAAAGTAATATCCTTAGGTACATGATTTACCGAATAGCTCGCATATTAGCTTCTGAACCAAGAGATAAGCAGGCAATAAAAGAATTGCAAAAGGAAATGGCTAAGATTTATCAGCAGCATGCGAGTTTGATTAATTCATCCTTTGGTGTACAAACACAGCAAGAATTTGTAAAAAGTCAAACAGAACCATTCAAAAACGACGCACGCCTACTTGCAGCCATTCGCTATAACCCGGAAAAATATCTGCAGAGTATTCGCTGTCCAATCTTTATTGCTTATGCAAAAAACGACAACTTGCTTAATTATATCGAACACCAAAAAGGAATAGAGTGTACACTTTTAAAATACCAGCATTTTAATTTCTTCTCTATTGCGATTGACGACGCAAATCACTCATTTGAAGATCAAGAAGGCTACTTACCACTCTATGTAAGCGTCCATAGAAAAGAATCGAAGCTCTATTTAGGACAAGCATTTACCACCTTATTAGATAATATAACAAAATGGCTTCAGATATCAACAAATTAGATGTAGTAATGTTTTCTATATTATCTAATACTCGAACAGGAGTAGACACTTTTATAGAAACTTCAAGACAATGGATAGAGAAAGAAGGCTGTAAAGTTCACCTTATTTATATTGTTGACGTGAAGTACGGTCTCCCCAAAGTCAAAAAACGCAATGGAAATATTAGAGCAGAGCTACCAATGCCTGAAAATATGCCTGCATTACTCTCAGATAGCGATAAACAAACGGCATACTTTTTACATTGTTATAGGATTTTGTCGACCTATTTCTCAACTATGCAAAACATTATCTGGCATGTACAGGTGCCTTTCCTTGCGAGGCTTGCATCAATATTTAGGAAGAATTTAGGAGGAGCGATTATTACCCATGTTCATATTATACCATGGAAAGGGTATTACGACTCCGACGAAATTAAATTCAATAAAATATATGCTTCGTATGTCGATGGATATATCCACAATTTAGGAAATGACCGCTTCGAGGAGTATGCATACAGTGTCTCAGACTTGGTAATATGCGTTACGGAATCAGGTAAGAAGCATATTATGGACACTTACATACAAGACCTATTCAAAGATGGTACAACTTTGGATATGGTTTATGACTTGTATAAATTTGATAGAAAACTTAGTATTATAAACGAAGATAGGATGCTCGCTCCAAGTGTCATTCTTAAGAGTAGAATGATAATAAGCGATAATGAAACCTCTATTGTGGCATAGCTCTTTGACATGATTTGTTTTGAGAAAATGCGGATACATTGATATTGGCAAAACCGCACCACAAAGAAATGGAAATAGCAACGTAAAATATTGCTCAATGCGCATCATGCATAGCCCCAATTGATTGAAATGTAAAAGTATACTAGAAAATAGCCAATTGCAGTAACACTTATTAATGTCCAAGCGTGTTTTTGCAATGATTGGGCTATGATTCTGAAAAAAAGGCTTACATGTAAAGACTAGTAAAAGGTAAGGAAATAGAAACCACCACTCGTTGTTGTAACTATTAATTAATGTGGTGAAATTGAGAATGCATTCAGTGGAGAGGGAGTAATCCTCGGGGGCGATGATGCATCCCATAGAGATGAAGATTGCAAATACTACCCAATAATTGAGTAAAAGTTTAAGGCTCCTGCGTATTGGGCTCATCGTGTGTTCTTGTGTCTTTTCATAAAGGGTGAAGAGCCCATATCCACTCAAAAAAATGTAAAGGGGTACACAGAATGAACCCACTCGCGAAAGTGCAAATACGAGGGGTTTATGATTCCAAAAGTTGATGAACGTGGTGCATCAGCTACCCTCTCCTGTGTGTTGAACAAGTGGAGGAATAACATCAAAAGAATGGCAATTCCTTTGAATTCCAAACTTTCTTGTTTTGTCATTTATCTATAAGTTCTGGGGCTTCGTAAGGATGGCGGAAAAATTACACTTCTTCAAAATCTATATACTCGCCTTCATTCTTTTCAAAAATTTTGCCACTACGCCGTTGTCGTGAGTTAGGACGAGTTCCCTCGTGGTGAGCATCTCCAGCAGAGTAAGATGTGTGGGGGCGTTGTGAATGGTTGGCACTATTATAATGTTGCTTGTTTTGTTGTTGCCCAAAAGACTTGTTGCCGAAAAATATCTTGAATCCTGTGCGCAGAAAGCCCCATGCTGCTATGAAAAGGCCGAATATGAGGCTGAATATAAGGATAAACAAGCATCCGAGGAAATTTGCCATGTTTGTAGTAGTCAGTTTTTAGTGGGGTTAGAGATTTATTCGCCATGTAGTGCTCGCTGAGCCCCAAGGCTCATGCTGCAGATGGCAAAATAGACACTAGGGTGAGCGTCTACTCCTTACTTTGCAACTTTTGTGCCAAGCGCATTGTCGGCGATGGACGTTAAGATGTAAAGAATAATAATGGCGGAGAAACCAGCCCAACCGAGGAGCAGCAGAAGTACGAGGCTAAACAGAATGAATACATAGCGAATCTCATTGCCGCGAATGCCGAAGTGCTTGAACTTGAGTGCAAACATCGGAATCTCTGCCACGAGTAGCCAACACGAGATAATCACGCCTACCAATAAACCAATGGAGAGGAGCTCTCTTTGCAAATCTGAGAATGCTTCGCCTGAAAACGATACGCTCAAAGCTGCCCAGAAGAGAGCGTTGGCAGGGGTTGGAAGACCTATAAAAGATGTAGTCTGTCGTTCGTCAAGATTAAACTTGGCCAATCGGAGGGCAGAAAAAGCTGCCATAAGGAAAGCTAGATAGGGAAGATAGTTCACCACGAAGGGGTGGCTCAATAATCCAGTACCCGTATCATCCGTTCCAATTTGTGCTTGTTGTAGCAGACTGCCTATTAAGCTAAATACAATGGCCGAGGGGGCGAATCCAAACGTAATGTCATCGGCCAAAGAGTCTAGTTCCTTGCCTACAGGTGAAGATACGTGGAGTAGGCGAGCGGCGAAGCCATCGAAGAAATCGAATATGGCGCCTAAGATAATGAAAGCAAATGCCGTAGAGTAGTTGGACTGAAAGGCAAAATAGGTGGCAATGCAGCCTGAGATGAGGTTGCAGCATGTCAGTGTGTTGGGTATATGCTTCTTCATGATAGTGCTATTTTATGCAGCTACGAGTTGGCAAGCATGCAAGGAGTCATAATCTGAATTCTTCCTTGCCAGGCACGGAAAGCCTAGGGTACTTGTCAACTCGTAGCTGAAGTTTTATAGTTATTGGAAAAATGTATCTGAAGGGAGGGACTAGCCTATATTGGGGGCTCTCTCCTTAAATGTTTTTTAGCTTTGCTATTACGGTTTGGTTGCCCACGGTGGCTTGTCCCATACGCACTTTTACCTCAGAATTGAGGGGAAGGTATACGTCTACGCGTGAGCCAAACTTGATGAAGCCCATGTGTTCATCAAAGTAGCAATCTTCACCTTCTCGGGCATAGGTTACGATGCGACGTGCTACGGCTCCTGCTATTTGTCGTACTAGCACCTCGCGTCCATCGGGTGTTTCGATAACTACCGTTGAACGCTCATTCTCTGTGCTCGCTTTGGGTAGCCATGCTTTGTGGAAATTGCCGTTGTGGTGGACTACTTTCTTGACTACGCCCTCCACGGGAAACCAGTTGGCATGAACATTGGTAATCGACATGAAAATGGATATCATGAGTCGGCGGTCGTGAAAATATTCGTTTTCATCGACCTCTTCGATTACTACCACGCGTCCGTCAGCAGCAGCCAAAACAGTATGATCTTTTTCGCCGTTAAAAATGCGGATAGGGCAGCGGAAGAAGTTGACTGCAATGACATATAATATTGCGCAGATGACCACGTATACATAGAATGGCCAAAGCGTAATGCCTTTGAGTAGATAGTAGAGCAAGAGTCCTACTACAACGATGGCTATCAAGCTATTGCGCAAAATGTCGTTGCCTTCGCTGTGTAGTCGTACTTTTTTTATTTTGTGGTTTGCCATTAGAATCGGTTTGTAGTAGAGTGCAGATAAGGATAGATATTGTGAAGGCAAAGCATATTGAGAGCTTGTGCCTAGAAAGCGCAAAATGCAATTTTTGCACACTTCAGCGGGGCAAAGATAGTAATAAAATCTTAAAATCCCTCTTTTTTACTCCTTAATCCATTCTTTTGAGAGTGCACTTTCCAATTCTTCGCCCGAGAGGCGGAGACGAAAGGAGCCTTTTTCGGCTATGGAGATGCTACCTGTCTCTTCCGATACCACCACGGCAAGGCAGTCGCTCTTCTGCGAGATACCCAGTGCAGCACGATGGCGAAGTCCCAAGGATTTGGGAATATCTGTATCGTGAGAGATGGGTAGAATGCAACCTGCAGCACGAAGGCGTTGGTGTGAGATTATCATGGCTCCATCGTGAAGGGGACTGTTCTTGAAGAAAATGTTTTCGATGAGTCGCTGCGTGATATTTGCATTGATTATGTCGCCAGTATCAATATATTCGCTTAGACCTACGTAGCGCTCTATGATGATGAGTGCTCCCACTTTTTGCTTGCTCATGTTGATACACGCCATTACAATGGGCATGATATCCTCGCGGTGAACGTTCGTTTCCTTCTGCTTTAAACTCTTAAAAAAACGTTTGAGGAAGAGTGTGCCTGGGCGTGTGCCAATGGAAGAAAAGAATTGGCGAATTTCTTCTTGAAATAGAACAATCAAGGCGAGTGAGCCCACATTGACCAACTTGTCGAGAATTGAACCAAGCAAGCGCATCTCAAAAATCTGAGAAACAAATATCCATACCACAATAAAGATGATGATGCCGATGAAGATTTTGGCAGAGCTTGATTCCTTCATTAGTCGGTAGATGTAGTAGAGCAAAATGGCTACCGAGAAAATATCGATGATATCTTTGATTCCAAATGTGAGCATAGGCGAGGATGAAAAAGTGGTGTAGCACACGATGTAGTGTGCTATGGGAGGTGGCTATTGAGAGAAAAACTTAGTAGGCTTTTAAGCCTTGCACATTCCAACGATGCGCTTAGCCTCTACAGCTTCCTTAACGTCGTGCACACGCAGAATATGCGCCCCCTTTGTGAGGGCTATGGTGTTGAGCACGGTGGTGCCATTGAGCGAAGTCTGCGGTGTGCCGCCTAGAAGTTTATAAATCATTGATTTGCGTGAAATGCCTACTAGTAGTGGCAGTCCGAATACGTGGAAATCTTCTAAATGAGCCATCAGCTCGTAATTGTGTTCCATCGTTTTTCCGAATCCAAAGCCTGGATCTACAATGATATCCTTCACTCCCATCTGACAAAGGCGGTCGATACGTTCGGCAAAATAGAGCATCACTTCTTGGCGCAGATTATCATAATGGGGGGCAAGTTGCATGCTATCGGGTGTGCCCTGCATATGCATCATGATGTAGGGCACGTGGAGTTGTGCCACTGTGCGAAACATCTGTCGGTCCATCATGCCGCCTGATATATCATTGATAATATCTGCTCCCTCTTCTTCTATGCACATACGAGCCACGTCGGCACGGAAGGTATCTACTGAAACGAGTACATCAGGGTAGAGCTTTCGGATAATGCGTAGTCCGCGTCGCAGTCGATTCATCTCCTCTTCGGTACTCACATCGTTGGCTCCAGCACGTGAAGAGTATCCTCCGATATCTATCATGTCGGCGCCATCATTCATCATTTGTTTTACGCGTTGGGCGATATGTTCCTCGTCGGGAGTACGGCTCTCGGAAAAGAAAGAGTCGGGCGTCACGTTGAGAATGCCCATTATCTGAGGTTCGCGAAGTTCGAGGAGACGACCTCGCAGGTTGAGTGTGATCATGTTGTTGTTGGTTTGGGTGACAAAGTTAGTGCAAGGCGAGAGAAGGGCAAAGGAAAAAACTTGTTTTCTCGTTTAACTTGATTAAAACATTTTGTCGTATAGTCGCAGTTATGAGATTGTGTGTAAGTTGAACACCCATCCTTAAAGGAACAAAACGTGATGATAGAGAATAAAAGCCTTATAATGTAAAATATTATTGTAGCGCGTGCGTATACGTTTGTGTGGAGAAGGTGAATGAATATGAGAAGTCTTTATTAAGTGTAGATGATGTTTCTTGTATCGGCGTTATAAGTGAAATGCGGCAATGTGAGTTTTGTCTTAATCGATTCGCCAACGAATGTGGTCGTAGTCTGCCGTGTCCTCTATGATTCGTTTCGAGGAACGATAGGCAGGTGAGCTTATATCGCGCTCGGGGTGATAGTAAGATGAACGTACGCCAGCTAGGCGGAAGATGAGTTGGTAAGCGTTGTCCGTCATCAGCGGTCTATCTTTGGCATGCTCAAGATCGCTTATTAAGGTAGAATGAGAGTTACGGTAGCGGTCGGATGTCCATACGATGAATGGCACATCATACTGATATTTCACGCGTTGGGGCGTGAGTTCTCCCTTGACGCGTCCCATTTGGTCTTGGTAGTCGTAGATTTCTTCACCATGGTCTGAAAGATAGATGATGACAGCATTCTTCTGACGGAAATAGTCGAAAAGTCGCCCCATTAGGTAGTCGTTGTAGCGAGTGGCATTGTCGTAATCGGCAATAAACTGACGCTTCTCTTGGTTGAGATAAGAAGCCTGGTTGGGTACGTCTTTTGTATGAAATGTCTCAAACTCGCGCGTATGTGGAAATCGTTCACCCGCTAACACGTGTTGTCCCACAAGGTGAAGTATGACGAAAGAGTGCTTACTTGCTAGGTTCGCGTTAGAAAAGAAATCGTCGATAAGGGGACCGTCGTAATCGTAGCAGTCTTTGTTAGTTTGTGAATAGTATTTTCGAATTTCAGGATGATAAAGGTAAGCATTGAGTGCAAAGGCAAATGCTGCATTCGTGCACATGTCTCGCTGATTGTCCCAAAAGAGAACGTTGTAGCCTGCTTGGCGCATTACGGCCGGGAAATAAGGTTTTTCGTTCCAACTCTCGCCATGGCTGAGACTGTTACAACTCAGGAGGTTGCGAATTACGGAAGTCGTGTTGTTGTAGGGTGCACAGACGTTGGTGAATGCTACGAGATTGCCTCGCTGCTGCTCTTCCTTCATGCGTGGAGCGGTGGGGAGTGGGTATCCATAGAGACTACTGTGGTATTTTATATACGATTCACCGATAACGAAGACCACGCAAAGACTGTCGGCAGGCATCTCAAGTTGGGCATCACACTTTATCTGCAGCGTGTGGTTCACGGCTTCACGCATCTCCTCTCCTTTTAAATAAATGCCCCTTGCCGACATGATGATACGCGAAAGACTATCGCTCGTGAGGTCGGCATAATCAAGATCCCACAGAGAAAGTTCCTTGGTAGATTGCGTGCGAAACAGGGAAACGTAGACTTTGCTATCGGTGCATCCACAAGCAATAATAAGGAGTGCAACTCCTCCAATGACCATCTGCACGCGTCGTCCGATATTCTTCCGTAGGTTAGGATAGAGCCATTCGGCTCCCATGGCTACTGCCACAATACATGCCCATTCAGCCATGACGCGCAGCGTGGTGGTGGATAGTAAGAATGTACTTACAAATTCGGCACTCTCGCGTGCATTTGTCTCGGCTAGAAGCGTAAGGAGCATGGGAGAAAAGTCCATGCGGAAAGTACTGCCCAAAAACATGTAGATAAGAGCAAGCGCAAAGAACACAACATAGCCCACCACCTTTATCCACCTGTGCTTCACTAGGCAGAAAAGGGTACATATAAGATAAGCTTTAAAACTATTGAAGACGATGCCCTCGGAAACTTCAAGAACAGAGAAATCAAGTGCGTGGGTGGCAGCGTATAAAAAACTGAATAAGGGAGCTTTACTCGTCCATACCACGTAAAGAAGGAAAAAAGGCAACTGTTGTATTATGGGCGCAGCAAGGTTGCGTAGGTAGGAAGCAACGTGGCGAAATAATAAGATGATGGGCATGGGATGGGGAAATTGTGAAACTGCAAATGTACAAACTTTTTTGTGCAAACATAGGTGTATATTCGGAGGAAATGATACTTTCGCACGTAAGATTATGCCATTTTGTCTCGAATGTAGACTCGTTCTATTTAATAAATATTAAAAAAGTGGCAGAACATAGCATTTCTTCGTAACTTTGCACTGAAAATTCGAAGAGTCTGGATATATGAACGTTCGGGGATAACAAAAACATGGCTGAAGCCTGCATCGGCACATCCTTTGCAGGCATTTGTTGTGTCATGTTGCGAACGCTCCGCGTGAGCATTTCCCAACGTGAAGAAGAAGAACTATGCGACAACTAAAAATTAATAAGAGTATTACCAATCGCCAAAGTGCGGCGTTGGACAAGTATTTAGTGGAAATTGGCCGTGAAGAACTCATCTCAACCGATGAAGAGGTGGAACTCGCACAGCGTATTCATCGCGGAGGTCCCGATGGACAAGAAGCTCTCGATCGCCTAACACGTGCCAACTTGCGCTTTGTTGTCAGTGTGGCCAAACAGTACCAGAATCAAGGACTCGCGTTGAACGACCTAATCGACGAAGGCAACTTGGGCTTGATCAAAGCTGCTCAGAAGTTTGATGAAACTCGTGGTTTTAAGTTTATCTCTTATGCCGTGTGGTGGATTCGTCAGAGCATCTTGCAGGCCATCTCAGAACAAAGCCGTATCGTACGTATGCCGCTCAACCAAGTGGGATTCCAAAGCAAATTGACCAAAGCAATCGTCAATTTTGAGCAGGAATTTGAGCGTCGTCCCTCTGTGGCAGAACTAGCCGATTTGCTCGAGACAGACATTAGCAAGGTACAGGAAGCCCTCGGTACAAATGGTAAGAAGGTGAGCGTAGACGCTCCCTTTGCCGATGACGATTCCAATTGTCTTATCGACATTATGACCGATGACTCCGCTCCTGGTACTGATAATCAGATGGAGAAAGAATCACTCTCGGCTGACCTCGATGCTGCACTTAAAACGCTCTCGGATCGTGAACGTCAAGTACTGAAAATGCTTTTCGGCATTGGCCGCAACGAGATGACTGCTGAGGAAGTGGCAAATACACTCAATCTTACGCGTGAACGTGTGCGTCAGATTAAGGAACGTGCTTTGCGCCGCTTGCGTGAGGCTGACAACATTAACATTCTGACAAAGTATTTGGGATAATATCCCATCTTGCTGCGGGGCATTCTCGATATAGAGAATGCCCCGCTTTCTATGTGAAAGTGAGCACAAAGCTTGACTAAGAACGTGTATTCTTAAAAGTATTAACCATCTTGTCACACCTTATATAGGGAAAAACTTCGTACTTTCACTTATTTTGTGTAAGTTTGCATGCGAAATAGTTGAAAGCTTGTGCAAGTGTTATCTTTCGCATTGTAGCACAAATATAGCTTCCCTAACTGTGGCCAAGCTTGCGGTGTTGAACCGTGAATATGCAAGGCCTGTCCGAGGACTCATGGCTCATAAGGCTGTAAGTCCGTAGTTTGCGTAATGAATTTTACAAACGGAGCGGACGGGGTTTATGTATAACTAAATCATTCTTCCATGGGGCTATTACTCCTATATCTTATTGGTGCGCTAAGCATCTCGTTTTTATGTTCCATCCTTGAAGCCGTGCTTCTTTCGGTGCCCATGTCGTTCGTGTCAATGCTTGAAAAAGAGAATCGTCCTGGTGCCGCACTGCTGAAAAAATACAAGCAAGACATTGATAAGCCTATCGCTGCTATACTCTCGCTCAACACCATCTCGCACACTGTGGGTGCTGCAGGCGTAGGAGCTCAGAGCGCAGAAGTGTTTGGCTCGGATTTCTTTGCTCTGACATCGGCCATCTTAACATTGCTAATCCTTGTTCTCTCAGAAATTATTCCGAAAACCATCGGTGCTGCCCATTGGCGATCAATGGCCATTCCTTGTGCGCGAGTTATCCACGCATTGGTTATTATTACATATCCGCTCGTACTCATGGCGGAGCTGATTACCCACGTGTTTTCAGGTAAGAAACAGCAGGCTACTGTAAGCCGTGAAGAAGTCTCGGCTATGGTTACAGTGGGAGCAGAGGAAGGCGTGTTCGAGAAGAAAGAAAATAGAATGATTCAAAACCTCCTCAAACTAGACGATGTGAAGGCTCGCGACATTATGACGCCGAGTTCCGTCGTAGAAATGGCTGAGGAAAGCATGACGTTGCGCGAATTTTATCAAAACGAAGCCTATCGGCAATTCTCTCGTATTCCTGTATACAACGATGAGAACGACGACTACATTAAAGGCTACGTATTGCGCCAGAGCATACTTGAGAAACTTGCCGAAGATAAGTTCGACTTACGACTTTCTGATATTATGCGTCCAGTGCTCTCTTTCCAGGAAACAGAAAATGTGTCGAAAATATGGGAGCAACTTTTGGCTAAAAAGGAACATATCTCCGTGATTATCGATGAGTATGGATGTTTCCGTGGTCTTGTCACAATGGAGGATGTGATCGAAACAATGCTTGGCATGGAAATCGTCGACGAGAAGGATACCGTTACCGATATGCAGGAGTTCGCCCGTGAAAAGTGGCAAGAACAACAAAGCAAAAAGTAAGGCAAAATGTTTCGTTTCTTCGTACTTTTATTGTTACTACTCATACTGCCCGACTTGTTCATTTGGTGGAATTTCACCAAAGTTCAGTCGGGCTTTTGGCGTACATTCCTCGTGATGCTGCCTACCGCCTTGACGCTGTTTTGTATGCTCGGTCTCATACTACAAGTTCGCTCGATGCCGCTCATGCAATGGGCCTTTATATTGATCATTTGTGTGGCGGTGCCCAAACTCGTGTTTGTCGTAGCCGATCTTTTGGGACGGGGCCTCGTGTGGCATCATCCATCATCACTTCTTGTGGTGCATCGTGTAGCCATTGCATTCTCTGTACTTATGGCAGCCGTACAAGTGTATGGTACAGGATGGGGATGGCGCATGTTACGGACGAATCATGTGACAGTGCATCTCAAGCATCTTCCATCAGCCTTTGATGGCTATCGTGTGGTGCAAATCTCAGATCTTCATCTTGGCACTTATGCCGATAATGGCCAGGTAGTGCGTGCTCTTGTAGATAGTGTCAATCAGCAAAAGCCCGATTTGATAGTGTTCACCGGAGATATTGTCAACACAGCATCGGCCGAAATGCTTCCTTATCTCGATATACTAAATCATCTTCAAGCAAGTGATGGCGTGATTTCCGTATTGGGAAATCACGATTATTGCCAATATCAGCCCGGTTTCACTCCCAAACAGCAAGCTGATGAAGTGGAGCATATCGCCCGTATGCAGGCTCAAATGGGTTGGCTGCTTTTGCGTAATGCTCATCATGATATTGTAAGAGGCGACGACACACTTCATGTGGCAGGTGTAGAGAATGTTGGAAAACCGCCATTCCCAGAGAGAGGAAACCTTTCTCGCGCCTTACAAGGAGTGCCATCGCATAGCTGCGTCGTGCTTCTTAGTCACGATCCTTGGCATTGGCGCCATGGAGTCGTAGGACGCACGGATATCGACCTTACACTTTCTGGTCATACTCATGCTCTTCAGATGCAGGTGGGAAGTTTCTCTCCCGCTGCATGGTTTATGCCTGAGTGGGGAGGCCTTTATCGTGAAGGTTCTCAAAAGCTCTTTGTTTCTACAGGAATTGGTGGAAATGTGCCATATCGTCTAGGAGCTTGGCCTAAAATAGAGGTAATTACGCTGCGAAGATAAATAATGTAGTCTTACCCAACCTGTAATTAGTAATTCAATTCTCGGTTTAAACTTGAGCGTGCAGAATCTGAAACTTCGATAGTAGTTGTTAACCAGTGCGTTGCTGTGTTCTCTTTAAGTATATGGTTGTTAGGCTAAAAGGCCGTAGCAGTTTTCTTAGAACGTTATCTAAGTCATCGTCCTTCGACCGAAGGACGATAACATGAACGGCCTTTTTGCGTAACTTGAATGCCTATATAGAGATAATTAATTCAAGTTTAGCGGGCTTTTATCGCCATTATCGGCAGCGTCTCAGCAATTCAAGCAAGCTTGATTGGCATTCATCCATAATAACGAGCATATCCCCCTTTGAAAATAACTAAGATTTTCAAAGGGGGATATTGATAAAATATTTGTACTTATTACGCCCTAACGGATATTTTCTTTATAGTATCACTTTGGCAATAATTTTGCGTAGAGAACCGCTGCCAATGATGGGAGCGTGTGCATCTTCAGGGAACATTATGTAGAAGTCGCCAGGGGTAGCAGTGAAGTACGTTTTGGCTTGCTGGGGAAAAAGAGCAAAGTCGCGTTCGGTGTCGAATGGTGCTTGGCTCTCAACGTGTAGTTCGTTTAGGGGAGTCCAACCCACACGTTCATTTCCGCTTAGTGGAAAATGAATATCAATATAGCGGCGGTGAATTTCTAGAGATTGTTCTTCTTGTTTACGAAGTAGTGCATCGTCAACATTGATAAAGACCTTTTCGCCGTCTAGCGTGATACGTTCGGCGGGAGCGTGAAGCAAATCGTGTGTTGCCACGTAATCAAATACCATTTGGAAAGCTGGGTGGAGCGGTGCGATGCGTGCAGCATCTTTTATGGAAGCTAGTATCATTGTATAGCGTATTTGAGTAGAAGAATAAATTTATGCACGCAAATATAATGCGTTTACGCTAAAGAAAAAAGGATGTCAGTCCTTTTATGTATAAAGCCTGTCTTTTTAAAAAGAAATTTTGCTAGAGATGTGCAAGTTCTCTGTAACTTTGCATCGCATAAAACTTTATACTAAACTATTCCCGAGTCTGATAAGAGCCATTATTGTGTTCTGTCGGATTGATATTCTTTATTACAATTATTTTATATTCATGTAATTATGTCCGAAAAAATGTCCTTGTCGCATTGGTTGTCACTTATTTCGCTCACTTTTTCCACGTTTATATTCAATACTTCTGAGTTTGTACCTATAGGGTTGCTCACAGATATACAAACAGAATTCCACCTAACAAAGGCGAGTGTTGGCATGCTCATCTCCGTTTATGCTTGGGTGGTGATGTTGCTTTCGCTTCCTTTGATGATAATGGTGTCGAAGATGGAAATGCGTCGCCTCATGTTGTGGTTGTTAGGACTATTTACCGCATTTCAGGTAATGTCTTTCTTGTCGGATAGTTTTGGCATGTTGATGCTGTCGCGAATAGGTGTGGCATGTACTCATTCCATCTTTTGGTCGATTATTTCGCCTATTGCAGTGCGCATCGTGCCTGAAAAGCACAGATCTTTGGCCCTCAGCATGGTGGTGACGGGGTCTTCGGTAGCGATGATACTCGGCATGCCCCTAGGCCGTATCATAGGATTGCATGTAGGATGGCGTATGACATTCTTAAGCATTGGCATCTTTTCAGCCTTTACCTTTTGTTATACCGCGCTAAAACTCCCCATAGTACCGAGTAGAGGAGGTTTCTCTGTAAGGAAACTCCCAGCGTTGCTTAATCAAAAAGGTATCATAGGAACATATATTTTTACTCTTCTCGTGTCAACGGCCTATTATATAGGCTATAGTTATATTGAGCCATTCCTAAAACAAGTGGCACATATGTCCGATTCGTTAGTGACTGCAGCGCTGATGATTTTTGGTGGTGCGGGCTTTTTGGGAAGTCTAGCTTTCTCTCGTTATTATAGTCGCAATCGGAAGGCTTTTATCACTTGGGTAATTGCTCTTATGGTTGTGTGTCTGTTGTTACTTACTCCCACATCGTTCAGCACCTCATTGCTCATTGTGGTATGTGCAGTGTGGGGAATGGCTGCTACAGCATATAATGTGGCAATGCAATCCAACATAATACTTATTACTACTCCTGAGAGTACTTCAGTGGCCATGTCAATCTTTTCAGGCATCTTCAATCTTGGTATTGGAAGCGGAGCCTTCTTTGGCGGACAAATATGCGATCATGCAGACATTTCCTACATTGGCTATGCGGGGGCAATCCTAGGCTTTATTGCACTCATTTATTGGATCAAAAGATTGGGAACTCGTGTATAGGAAAATATTGGGGAGTGTGGAACATTAGCCCAACTTTCACACCCCTAATATTGCATCTCTTGCTGTC
>ULWA01002762.1_pt1 | contig 14269 bp, 12 predicted proteins | sample 1959991 | NCBI WGS metagenome assembly ULWA01 (sample SAMEA4835802, study PRJEB28245) | human gut metagenome | biome: gut microbiome; material: fecal sample | place: Denmark | collected 2008
TTGTAGCTTGACACAGTTTAATTTACACTCTCTGTTTCGAAATATTGTTGTACTTTTGAAGGAGAATATAGAAAAAGTAGAACTTTAAAACGATATAACTCTATGAGTATCAAAGGATTTACCCCCCCCTATCGGTTCGGGATACAGGCTCTGGTAGCCTTCGTTTTATTGCTTGTTCTTGCCAGTTGTAGCAAGGATGAGACCTTTAATACAGGTGAGCGTGTCATCCGTATTGAAGCTAATAGTACACGTTCTTACTATGCCATTACCGATACAGAGGGTGTTTCGTATACCACAACATGTATAGCATGTCTTATCAATCAAGATACGAATCATCCAAAATGGATACTTAGCTATGAAGATATAGCTAAGCAACTCAATATATCCTTATCGAATGTTTCTACGATGCAAATTGCCTTTACCAAAGTCCAGGAAAATGGCCTTTGGCGCTTTGCCGTGCAGTTTGTCGGTCAAAAGGAAGGCAGCGAATATTCGATAGACGTAAATCCCGAGATAGGCAATATCGAATGGATGATGAGTATTGAAGATATGCCTGATGGGGAAGTTACGCTCCATTTTAATCATTAATTAATCAACAAAATTTTATTCAAATGGCAGTTAAGAAATCTGAGTTATACAGCTCTTTATGGGAGAGTTGTAATCAGTTGCGTGGTGGCATGGATGCCAGCCAATATAAGGATTATGTACTTGTTGTACTCTTCCTAAAATATATCAGTGACAAGGCAAAGGCAGATAAGGATTATCTTCTCTACATTCCGGAAGGATGTTTTTGGGAGGATATTCTTGCGCTTCGTTATAAAAGTAATATCGGTGAAAGGCTGAATGAAATCATCCATCAGATTGCAGAGGAAAATGAGCTGAGTGGTGTGATTGATACTGCAGATTTTAATGATGATGCCAAACTGGGTAAGGGTAAGGACAAGGTAGATACTTTGTCTAAACTTGTTACGGCTTTCACAAAAAATGCACTTGATTTTTCCAGCAACCGTGCTGGTGATGATGATCTTCTGGGTGATGCCTATGAATACCTGATGAAGAATTTTGCTTCAGAAAGCGGTAAGAGTAAGGGACAGTTTTATACTCCAGGCGAGGTGAGTCGTGTGATGGCAAAGGTGATTGGTATTCATCTGGATCAACATGATAATATCTCGATTTATGATCCGACCTGTGGCTCTGGCTCACTACTTTTGAGAGCTTTGAGCGAGTCTTTGCATCCTAACAATACGGCTCTTTTCGGGCAGGAGAAAGACATCAATAATGTGGGTATGGCTAAGATGAATATGATTCTGCACGGCTATGAATGCAGTGATATTCAACAGGGTGATACCCTTAATAATCCACAATTCCTTAGCTCACCAACCGCATTGCAAACCTTCAATTATGTGGTTGCCAATCCTCCTTTCAGCCAGAAGTCATGGTTGAAGAGTGCTAAGGAAAACGACATGTTTGAGCGTTGGGGTAATGGTGTTGTGGATATGGAAGAAGGCTCCCGTACTCCTTCTTCTATCGGTGTGCCACCTGAGAAAAACGGCGATTATGCCTTCTTGCTTCATATCATCAAGTCGATGGCTGCTGATGGTAAGGGTGCATGCATCTTGCCTCATGGAGTCTTGTTTCGTGGCAATGCAGAGGGTGAAATTCGTAAGAACATTGTTAAGGCTGGTTATATCAAGGGACTCATCGGACTGCCACAAAACCTTTTCTATGGTACCGGAATCCCTGCCTGCATCATCATTCTTGATAAGCAGGACGCATCTGATCGTAAGGGAATCTTTATGATTGATGCCAAGGATGGCTTTGTTAAGGATGGGAATATGAACCGCCTGCGTGAAGAGGATATCCAGCGTATTGTTGATACATGGGAAGCATGGGTTGACGTACCTCATTATGCTCGTTTTGTTCCACAGGAAGAGATAGAGAAGAATGATTACAATCTGAATATCCCTCGTTATATTGAGGCTCGTGATACCGAGATAGTACAGAATATCGAAGCCCATCTTAAAGGTGGCTTGCCAAAGCACGATATAGATCAGCTTTCCGATTATTGGGAGGCTTTGCCAACTTTGAAGGATGAACTGGTAAAAGATCAGGGTAATGGTTATTATGCTTGGGCGGTATCTAGAGAGCAGATTGATGGTATCATTAACGACAATGAGGATTATCAGTCTCAGCAAGCTACATTGAAGCATCATTGTAGAACTGATTTTATGGAGCAGTGGCAGGAAACCATTTACGGCCTGGCAGAAAGCAGCGAAAAGCCGAAGGCTCTCATTGAAAAAATGGGACAAAGTATTCGTAAACTGTTTGGCGAGGGAAACCTGTTGGTTGATGAATATGATGCCTACGAGCAGCTGATGAATTATTGGGCAGAAACCATGCAGGATGATGTCTATATGATTATGGCTGATGGCTGGAAGCTTAACCTTCGTCCTAAACTGAAAGAGGAAAAGAAGGATAAGAAAGAGAAGGAGGATAAGACAGAAAAGAAAATGGTTCCTGTAGTGGTAAAAAGTTGGAATGACTTGGAATGTGAGCTTTTGCCTGTAGAGTATATCGTTAATCGATTTTGCAAGAGTGAATTGGAATCGTATGACGAGTTGTCTGCCAGCATTGCTTTCCTGGAGAATGAGGTGGATAGCTTGATGGAGGAAAATGATGATGTATTTGATGCAAAGAATTTCGAGAAGGAGAAGATCAATTTGGCATCTGTTAAGAAGCGTACCAAAGTTACTAAAGGAGAAGAACTGGAACATCTTATGGAGTGGCTTGATTTTCAAAGTTCCATCAAGGCAGAAAAAGCTAAGTTGAAGGATGCTAATAGTAAGTTGTTATCTCGTGTAAAAGAGGAATATAATTTGCTGGCACAGAATGAAATGAGAGTAAAGAATCTCGTGAAGGAGAAGTGGGTAAATGCTATTTCTACTCGCATTGAATCTGAGTTGAGCCGTAGCATCGAGCAGCTGAAAAGTCAGCTTTCTGCCATTTCAGACCGCTATGACCAGACTCTTCCTTTTATTGATAAGGAAGTTGAAGATTATGAAAGCAGGGTGAATGCTCATCTTGCTCAAATGGGTTTTGTTCTTTAATGAATGGAGAATTGAATATGGTTAAAATGAAAAGTGGTTATAAAATGACGGAAGTCGGGGTGATACCTGAGGACTGGGAGGTGAAGACATTGGGGAAATTGGCTTGTATAAATGGAAGAATAGGTTTTAGAGGTTATACTGTAAAAGACTTAGTCAGAAAGGGAGAAGGTGCTATTGCTATAGGTGGTAAGCATATTTCTAAAAATTTTTTAGATATATCTGATGCAGAATATATCTCTTGGAAAAAATATTATGAGTCTCCTGAGATAATGGTTAGAAAAGGCGATATTGTTCTTGCGCAAAGAGGAACATTAGGTAAGTCTGCGCTAATAAAGTCTGATATAGGTCCAGCCACAATAAATCCTAGTTTGGTTTTGATAAATAAGATTAAATGTAATAATTTATATTTAATCTATAATATTCAAAGTTCATCGGTAACGGATTATATTCAGCAAATAAATGCCCAAACCTCTATTCCGATGATTTCGCAAAAGCAAATTGAAGGGATAAAAATAGCAATTGCAAAATCAGATAGTGAGCAGACTGCCATTGCTACAGCCCTTTCTGATGCCGATTCTCTTATCTCTGCCTTAACCAAAAAGATAGAGAAGAAGAAGGCAATCAAGCAGGGACTTATGCAGCAGCTCCTTACTGGTAAGAAAAGATTGCCAGGATTTAATGATAAATGGAAATCTATGTTATTAGGTGATATAGCAGAAGTCAAAGATGGAACTCACCAAACTCCCCAATATGTAAAGAGTGGTGGAAAACCATTTTATAGTGTGGAGAATGTAACAGCTGATGACTTTAAAAATGTTAAGCATATATCGCTTGAAGAGCATAAGGCTTTAACGAGTAATTATAGAATAGAAAAAGGAGATGTTCTCATGACTCGAATAGGTTCTATTGGTTGTTGTAAATATGTGGATTGGGATGTAGATGCGAGCTTTTATGTAAGCTTGGCATTGCTAAAAATCAACGAGAAATATGACAGTAAGTTTATATCTTACTTATCTAATATAAAATCTTTTAAAGAAGAAGTTATGTTAAACTCTTTGGTTTTTGCTATACCTCAGAAAATTAATTTAGGGAATATATCTCTGATAAAAGTTTATATTCCATCTTCCAAGGCAGAGCAAACCGCTATCGCCAACATCCTTTCCGACTGCGATTCTGAAATCGCAGCTCTCGAAGAGAAGCGAGATAAATACAAGGAGATTAAGCAAGGCATGATGCAGCAACTCCTGACAGGTAAGATTCGTTTAATTTAGTAAAATGATAGCTTATGGACTCACATATAGGCGAACCCGAAAGATCGGTTCAAAACAGATTGCTGGCTCTCTTCAAGGAGAAGCTAAAGTACGAATATCTCGGCAATTATGAGTATCGTACCTGTAATCGTAACATAGAGAGAAAGCTTCTCTTCGATTACTTGATGAGTACAAAAAAGTGGTCGGAGGATGAGGCGAATCGTGCCATTACCAAATTGGAAAAGGAGGCATATTGCACACCTCAGAACATGCAGGAGAAGAACGAGAAGGTATATTCCCTGCTCCGTTATGGTGCGAATGTATCTCCCGATGTAGGTACTAAAAAGATTACTGTGAATCTGATAAACTGGGAGCATCCTGATAAGAATCAATTCTATATCGCAGAAGAAGTAACCATCAACAGCAGTACGCCTGATAGCTTTACGAAGCGACCAGACTTGGTTATTTATGTGAATGGTATCGCCTTGGCTGTAATAGAACTGAAACGAAGTAAGGTAAGCGTGCATGATGGTATCCGTCAGACGATAGGCAATCAGCAGGAAAATTTTATCCGTCCTTTCTTCTCTACGGTGCAACTGCTTTTTGCCGGCAACGATAGTCAGGGCTTATATTATGGCGTGATAGATACACCCGAAAAGTTCTGGCTCAGATGGAAAGAACCGGATGCAAGTATTCCTAACGAACTGGATAGAAGTGTTACCCAGTGGTTTAATAAGGAACGATTGCTGGAAATGATTCATGATTTTCTGGTCTTTGATGCTGGAGTCAAGAAGGTTTGTCGCCCTAACCAGTATTTTGCCGTAAAGGCAGCTCAACCACGTTGCGAGAAGAAAGAAGGCGGTGTGATATGGGAAGCGCAGGGTAGTGGCAAAAGCCTGATTATGGTTTGGCTGGCAGAATGGATTCATGAGAATATTGATAATTCACGTGTTGTTATCATCACCGACCGAGAAGAACTGGATGAACAGATTTCTGATGGATTTAAGGATACCGGAGAAACCATTGCCCGTGCCAAGAGCGGTTCAGGTCTTATCGGTATGCTCAATGAAGAGGCTCCTTGGCTGCTCTGTACCTTGATTCATAAATTTGGAAAGAAGAATGTGGAAGGTAAAGGCGATATGGCCGGAGTGAAATCCGAGATATCTCTGGAAAAGTATCTGGAGGATATTGTAGCCCAACTTCCCCAGGGATTTAAGGCAAAGGGAAATATCTTCGTCTTCATCGACGAGTGTCATAGAACGCAAGGCGGTTATCTGCATGAAGCCATGAAAACCATCATGGGTAAAGATGTGATGATGATAGGTTTTACGGGTACTCCTCTTCTCCATACGCAGAAGAAAGATACCTGGCAAACTTTCGGACCGCTGATTCATGCATATAGGTTTAATGAAGCCGTAGAAGACGGTGTGATTCTCGACCTGCGCTATGAGTCAAGAAAAGTTGACCAGTTCTTGGGCAACAAGGACAAAATAGATGCCTGGTTTGAGAAGAAGACAAAGGGACTGAATAAGGTGGCTGCAGCCCGACTGAAAGGCAGATGGGCAACTATGCAGAACATCTTCAGCAGCCGCCAGCGCATAGATGCTGTGGTGGGTGATATTTGCTTGGATATGGACACCACGCCGATGCTGGTAAACCGACGTGGTAATGCCATTCTTGTGGCAGACAGCATTTATCAGGCTTGCAGATATTGGGATGCCTTTCAGAAGACAGCCTTAAAGGGACATTGTGCCGTGATTACCAGCTTTGAAGCAAAGGCAGATGATATCAATATGGCATCATCTGGCGAGAACGAATCGGAGGATGAATACAAATATCGCATCTACAAGGAAATGACAGATGGACACAAGAACGTTTCTGCCTTTGAGGCCTATGCTAAGAAGGAATTTATTGATCATCCTAAGAATATGCGCCTCCTGATAGTGGTTGATAAACTGCTTACTGGTTTCGATGCTCCATCTGCCTGTGTGCTTTATATTGATAAGCACATGGAAAACCATAATCTTTTCCAAGCTATCTGCCGTGTGAATCGCGTAGATGGTGATGATAAGGAATATGGTTACATTGTAGATTATCAGAATCTGTTTGAATGCATATCAGGAGCCATCGGCGACTATACTTCTGATGGTGCTGCTTTGAGCGGCTATGACAAAGAAGATATCGAAGGCTATATCAAGGAGAAAAACAAGGCGTGCCGAAAGGATTTGGAAGAAGCCAAGGAACAGGTGGAAGCCTTGCTGGCTCTCGTTCATCCTCAGACAAGAGAAGGATTCTTCAGATATTTTGTCTATGATGATAATGCTCCGGAAGAGGAGATGGACAAGCAGCTGGATGATAATGCAGAAAAACGCTCTAAGCTTTATAAGTATGTGCGCCGCTATCTGAACTGTTATGCCAATTTGGCCAATTCGTTGGAGGATATGGGGTATAATGAAGCGGAACGCAAGGAGTATGCTGAATGCGCCAAGAAGTATGATGCCTTGAAGCGTGAGATAGAACTACGCAGTAACGACCATATTGATATGCGGCGTTATGAACCGGATATGCGTCAGGTTCTTGACCTTTATGTAAAGGCTGAGGATAGTGAGGTGATAGCCAAACTGGACGATACTTCTTTCCTGGATATTGTGGCTGCTCAAAATGAAGAACTGCTCAATGATTTGCCAGACGAACTGAAAGATGAATATGGCAGGGCATCTGCAGAGACTGTAGAAGCGAATCTGCGTGAGGTAATCCGTAAGGACAGTCCTTTCAACCCTGCTTATTACGGAAAGCTTTCCATCATCTTGCAGGAGTTGATAGATAAGCGTAAGAAGGAAATGCTGGATTACGAAGAATATATGAAAGAGCTGATAGAACTTGTAAAGAAAGCGAAAGGAAAATCAGCCAATTCATATCCCGAATCCATCAAAACTCCTGGCATGCGAGCTCTCTATGATAACTTGGGACAAAATGAATACCTGGCTATTCGGGCTCATGAGGTAATCAAGAAGAATGCCATTGTTGGTTTCAGAGATAGTAGGATGAAACAAAAAAAAATAATCAGAGCACTCGCAAAATTGCTGGGAGACGAAATGGCACTTAAGATATATGACATAATCAAACTTCATGATGAGTATGGAAAAGGTTACAGTTAGTGATATTGCTATTGAGGTGGAACGCAAGAATATCAAGCATATCCATCTTGCCGTGTATCCACCTGATGCAAGGGTGCATATCTCGGCTCCGGAGTTTATGACGCTAGAAAGTCTCCAGCTTTATGCCATCGATCATCTGGTATGGATTCGTCAAGCCATAGCTCGAATCAATAGCACTGAGAGACAGAGTGACCGTATCTATGTATCGGGCGAAGACCATTATTACATGGGTCGTCGATATCTGCTTAAAGTTCACGAGAAGGGCTTTGGTCCAACGGTTAAAATCAGTGGCAGATATATTAACCTATTCGTGAAGTATGGTGCAGACAATGTGTATCTGGCTAATGCCATGAAGGAGTGGTATCGAGCTAAGTTGATGCATTTGCTGGATACGCTGGTTCCTAAATGGGAAGAGAAGATGGGCTTGAAAAGTGGTGGCTTTACTATTCGGGAAATGAAGACAAGGTGGGGTAGTTGTAACCAGCGCACCCATAAGCTTCTCTTTAACCTAGAATTGGCAAAGAAACCTAAGTCTTGCATCGAGTATGTGGTGGTGCATGAGTTAGCCCACATCGTGTCTAAAAATCACGATGCTCAGTTTAGAGCTGTGCTTGACAGGCACATGCCTATGTGGGAGAAGTACAGGGATGAACTGAATGAGTTTATTCTGTAACCATATAAGTAAGGGGAAGAAGGTAGTGAATATTATGTTGATGTTAATCCGAACACTGGCAATATAGAATGGACTCAAACTATAGTAGAAATGCCAAATGGCGAGATTACACTGCATTTAATATAGATTCTCTATATAAAATATAATTTAATTGTTATGAAGAAGATAGTTTTTATTTTGGCCCTTATGCTTTTCTGTATTGTTGTCCGGGCGCAGCATACCGTATATTGCGAAGTTATGGAGTTTAATGTGGCAGGGCTTGGGTCCTCTCTTATATCCGTTGACTTCGGGAATAAAGGCGCTGATGAACTGGTAGACGAGAACGGCAAGAAGATTAAATTCAATTCGCTAGTTGATGCGCTCATGTATATGGAGAGAAGGGGATGGTCTGTTATATCCGCATTCTCAGTATTCCATAACACAGGCATTGTTCAGCCTGTTCCTGTTGCCCATTATCTGATGAAGAAGAACGTTTTGGACTATTCTGAGAAGATGGACGGCATTCATACGAAGAAGGCAACGATACCACAAAAGCAGAAGAAAACTCTTGGGGATGATGGATACTTTAATTAATCCTGTAATGTGTGAGGAGTAATTTCGCTGCTGACGGCAAGTATCTCGGCTCTACGGTTGCAGCCAACGGTGCTGCCTCTTATGCTGTTTCCGAGTCTTTGGTTATCGCCAAAGTGGGTAAGGATTCTATCAAGATTGCAATGAAATAAGGATTGTGCAGAGCGATGCACAATCCGTAAAATCATAAAAAGTAAGGGGAAGAAGGCGAGTAACGTAAATTGCTCACTTTTTCCCTTTTTTGTATACTTTTCTGAGAATCATTAAAAAAGTAGTACTCTTTTTACGTCCTAAGGGGACGTAAAACGCTTGTGGGTTCCAACGATTATTGTTAATTTTACACGAACAAAATAAAATTAGCAATGGTTGAAGAAACAAAAGAAATAGAAAATTCAGAATCTCCGGCTGTTAGATTGGTGAGATTATCATATATAGAGAGGATTGGATCTCTTCTCAGTATCATGATTGGTGAGGATATTTCTCCTCGAAAATCAATCGTGAAGGAGTTTCATGTCTCTTATGATACGATTCGAAAGTTCCTAAATTTCGATTCTAAAATAAAGTTTGATACCATTGCAAAATTTTGCCACATTATAGGTCATTATCTTCATGTTGAATATGAGGCTGTCGACAACTACAAATCTAAAAAACATATCACAGATAGAGACGAAAGACTTGCACTCATAAAAAATCTGAAAAGACAATATGAAGAAATCTTTGGGGCAGGGGCAGAAGTGGTTAAAGACCTGAATAAGAAGAAAATTGATTTGCGTAAATTCGTAACGCAAGGAATAAAATAAATATAACTGGGCAGAAGAGATTATGTCGTCTGACACCAGTAGAGAGTAATAAGTTCTTATAAATAACAACAACTTAACCAGTGTAAAAATGAAAGATACAACATGAAATTTAGGGGAGACATTCCTCATACTGCTCTGCAGCTCAATGTCTCCGAAGTAAGGATTCACCCTGGAAAACTTTCAGGGGCCACCTCTTCTTCCAAGATTGAGGAAGTAAATTTAGTCTATCTTAAATGGAGAAGATATATGACTAAAATATTTTACGGATTGCCGATCTGGCTAGTGCAGACTGGACCGGTAAACATCGAGGTAGTTATTAACGTAGAATTCAGTGGCAACAGCAAAGTGGTTATTGATTCTGCTAGTTTCAAACAGTTAATGGATATGGAAGATGAGAATTAGAATAGATAAAATCGTCTTCCGTGATCAATCCAGAATGATTGTTGGTAAAGATGATGATCAGCAAAAGGAGAATGAAGAGAGTGAAGAGGAAGAGCCAGGAACGGGTTCTGCAGGAGCGAGAGACAGAGCTCCTACGGTCGACTTGGAAGTGGTGAATGACCAATCTAAACCAGGAAAAGATGAAGAACATACACCGTCTTGTTTTCTATTGGAAGGCAGGGTTGTTCCTGTTGAACTTTGCAATGACAGAGCAACCAAGATATTCCGACTACTTAGAAACGCTCAAATCCTGAATGATGATTTCAAGCCCGTCAACAAAATGCCGTGGTGGAAAAGAGGGGAACTTGCCGATATACTGGCAACGGAACTGAACATCCAGCACACCTGGAAAGTGTTCGGCGTTTTCTGGGATATGGATGCTGAAAGTTTGAGAGGCGGATTCAATAAAGCTAAGGATCATGCTTATAAATATGATTTTGATGAAGAAATCATGGATATTTTGAGATAATTTTTGGTACGATGTGGTACGACCGTACTTCATCGTACCATAGCAGTGTCGCAAAATCGCCGTACATTTGCCCCCGGAATTCAGAACCGATATGGTCTGAGTTTCGGGGGCTTTTGTGTATAGGCACATCAACCGTTGTGGGAGCGCCCAACTGTTTTAAAAAGGAATTTATAAGATGAAAGCAATGAAACCTTTTTATTTTACTCATCCGCAGTACGGAAAACTGAGGGTGGTGGTGATTGGAGACAAAATCTATTACTGCCTGATGGACGTGAAGAACATCTTCAAGAAGTCGGTACAGAAACTCTACGAGACGATTGCTGACTCGGAGGGGGAACTGAAAAATCTGAACATCGTGATGAAGAATATGAAAATCAAGTATAACCTCTTCTTCGAGAACCAGGAAATGGGGAAGGAAGAAGCGGAGGCTGAGAACGTGAATGCGGATATCAACTTCTGCGATGAACAGCTGGTGAAGGACCTTGTTGACAAGGATGTTGCCGCCGAGAAGATTGCGGCAAAATGGGTAATAGATTTTGTCAAGAGCAGACTGAATGATGCCGAGAATGCTTCGCTCTTCGAGGCGAACGGGGTCCAGGAAATTTCTGATAACTCGCTGATTCTGCCTATCAATGTAAGTTATGGCTCAGGGTATATCATGATTAACAGCGAAGTGTTCGATTAATTGAAAAATATGGAGGTAAAATGGAGACAGTACATGTAGTGGCAATCAATCCTTATCGTAAGGGAAATAAGGGGAAAGTTTTTTCTTACAATATCGATACTTATGATAAGGTCATCGGGTCGGAGGAAATCAAGAAGATGATTCAGCAGATTCGGGGTGAATTGCCGATTGACGGAGTAGATTTGAACGATGCGCAGGCGGTGAAGAAGGCGCAGGAGAGGCTGAAGAGCGAACTGCCTTTCTTCTGTCCGCACTATGGTATGTTCAAGAATAATGTGCGCAGACAGGAGAATGCGATGCCGGAAAGCTTTCTCTTCCAGACGATTATCGATGTGGATGATAAGGAGTATGTGGAGAAGGCGATTGAGAAGGCGCGCGAGCTGAACTGCTCTTCGGGGATATGGAATGGGAGTTTGCTGCATCTTTGTTATAGCGCTCGCAAGAAGCTGCATATCGGGATTAGAATGCCGATTGGGATGACCATCGAAGAGACGCAGAGGGCGTATTGTGAGGCGCTCGGTGTGCCTTATGATGAAAGCTGCATCACACCTGAGAGAATGATTTTCCTGACGGATAAGGACTCGGAAATCTACCGGTCTAAAATGTGGTGCGCAGTGCTGCCGGAGAGCGAGATACAGGCTCGCAGAAAGGCTTTTCTCGACCGTGGACTGACGGTTGACGGAAGGGGAGATGCAAAAGTTAATAGTTTACAGTTTACAGTTAATAGCAATAGTAATGACAAAGTTCAAAACAATAGACTTTCGGGCAATCATGGCACTGGTGAACTGGGAGAGGCCAGTGAGAAGAATCTGATAGCCTTTGATCTGTTCGTGCAGTCGGCTGGGCTTGAGGGGATGGCGATTGATACCGTCGGGTCTCGGCACTCTTCGCTGCTCGCTATCATGAGCGCAGGCGCTTCGAGGGTGATGAGCGAGGAGGAACTGATGAAGGTGGTGAGGACGAAAATGCCAAGCTACTATCAGGAGGATGACTGCCATCAGCTGATACATGATTTCTATGCGAAATATGCTGACAGCTGCAAGCCGATGTCGAGGGATGTGATAAGGGTGAATGCGCTGGCGGAAAAACAGGCCAGCCAACAAGTTAATAGTTTACAGTTAACAGTTAATAGCCCTAACGCAAATCATGCAGTTCAAGGTTCATATCTCCAAGTTCAAAGTACCGAGGAGGATTATCCGGAGCCGCCAGCGATGCCGGAGAAACTGCCGAAGCTGGTGGAACTGCTGATATCTCGGACACCGGAGGTTTATAAGCCGGCAGTGGCGCACGCTATCTTCCCACCGCTCGCTACGCATCTCTGGCAGACGAGCTTCCGGTATATTGATAATGTAGTACATGAGGCTACGCTGTCTACTTGTTTGTTGGCTGGTACGGGTGCAGGTAAATCGTCTGTGAATAAGCCGATTAGGTATATCATGGAGGATATCAGAAAGCGGGGTGCAGAGAATCTGAAACGCGAGAAGGAATGGAAGGAGGAGGTGACGCGCAAGGGTGCCAACAAGGATAAGCGCAAACGACCGGATAATCTCGTTATCCAGGAGATTGATGCTGATATGACCAGTCCGGCATTCGTGATGAGAACCGCTGAGGCGCAGGGGCGATTCCTCTATACTTCGCTTAACGAGCTGGACCAGTTTGATGCACTCCGGGGTAGCGGCAACCAACAGTTCCGCATCATGTGCCTCGCCTTTGATCCTTTCAACCTCTTTGGTCAACAGCGCGTGGGCGTTCAAAGTGTGACAGAAAGGGTAACGATAAGGTTCAACTGGAATGCATCTACCACCATTCAGAAAGGGCAGCGCTACTTCTCAAAAGTTTTGACAGACGGTCCGATAAGCCGTATCAATTTCTGTACCATTCCGGAGCGTGAAATCGGTGATGAAATGCCTGTTTACGGCGATTACGATGATGCTTACCGTGAGGCGCTGAAGCCTTATATCGAGAATCTGAACAACGCCAGGGGACTGATTGACTGCCCTGAGGCATTCCAGCTTGCCCTCAAACTGAAGGATGAGAATGCTGAGTTCTCGCGCTTGTCGCAGGATAGGGTTTACGAGAATCTCTCCTTCCGTGCCAACGTCATCGCCTACCTGAAGGCGTGTGTGCTGTATGTGGCGAACGGGTGCAAATGGGAGCCGGAGATTGACGAGTTCATCCGCTGGAGCGAGCGTTACGACCTCTACTGTAAGATGCGATTCTTCGGTGATGCCATCAAGAGGGCGAATGATACAGGCGAGAAGTCGAGCAAGCGAGGACCTTCCAACATGCTGATGCAGTTGCCGGATGAGTTTACTTACCAGCAGGTGATAGACTTGCGTGTAGCAAACGGGATGAGTCAGAAAGGTACTTCCAAGATGTTGGGAAACTGGAAGGATCGCCATTACATCAGGGCTAAGGAGAACGACTCAGTTCCTCAATTCCTCAGTTCCTCAGTTTTTATTAAACTTAAATTCAGAAAGGAGAATTCATAGCGTATGGAAATAGTAGTAAAAAGAATAGCAAAAAAGAAGACTTATACGATAGGTCATCTTTATATCTTGAGTGATAAGGACGTGAAGCGTACTTGGCGTTCGGGTGTGAAAATTGGCGACAAGCGTGTCTTTGAACATAGCTTCGATAAGGCGAAGTTGGACAAGGAGCATTACTTCTGTGATACCCTGGAGCCTACGTGGAGAAACCTCCTGGGTATCGAACTGAAACCGGAAGAAGAGGATGGAAGATACAGCAGGGTATCGGGCAAGAAAGCCCGCAAGATACCGGGTCATACGGCGATACCGGAGGGTTCATATCCTGTGGTTATCTCGAAATCGCCAAGGTTTAAGAAGTGGCTTCCGTTGGTGCAGGGTGTTCCTGATTTTGAGGGCATCCGCATCCATGCCGGTAATTATCCCGATGATACGCAGGGCTGCATTCTGGTAGGTGAAAATAAATTACAGGGTGCCGTCTTTAATTCCCGCATCTGGTTGCACAGGCTCATGAATGCCATTACCGCAGCGAGGGAACGGGAGGAGAGCGTTTGGATTACAATCATTTAGTGTTGATTTTTGAATGTTGAGTGTTGAATGTTGAATTTTTAGTGATTAATTTTTAAAAAC
>ULWA01011184.1_pt1 | contig 14138 bp, 10 predicted proteins | sample 1959991 | NCBI WGS metagenome assembly ULWA01 (sample SAMEA4835802, study PRJEB28245) | human gut metagenome | biome: gut microbiome; material: fecal sample | place: Denmark | collected 2008
TCATACGATATGCTATACTACCTCCATCACCACCAAGGAGGACGTATCATGCGTATCAACTGGTTCAAGGACGAAAATCACCTGGTCTATATCAACGGCGCGAAACAGCTGGCAGAGCTGGAACGGACGCTGCACTTCCCCGGTCTGGAGGAAGCCGCCAACGAGCTGCGGCAGCACCCCACAGCGGAGGGCTTTACCATCAAGGGGCCCAAGCGCACCAGCGGACGGCTGTTCGTGCCCGATCTGACCTTCGGCGAGCATATCGAGATGGGCGAAAACATCTTCTTCTATATGGGTGAGATGCAGGAGTGCTACGTCATCTACTGGCCGGACGCGCCGGTGGCAAAGTGAGGCGGCATCGCACATGACTTTCCTTCAAAAGCACCACGGGCAAATGTCCGATTCCATGCTGACAGCCTTTTTCATCATCCTATCCGGCGGCCTGCAGGACGCCTATACCTACTGCTGCCGGGGCAAGGTGTTTGCCAACGCCCAGACTGGCAATATCGTGCTGCTGAGTACGCATCTATTCGAGGGAGACTGGGGACAGGCGCTGCGATACTTAGTCCCCGTGCTGGCGTTCCTGCTGGGTATCTACATCGCGGAGTGCGTCCACCGGCACTTCAAGCGGATGGAGAAGGTACACTGGCGGCAGCTTATCATTCTGGCAGAGATCGTGCTGCTGGCGGCGGTGGGCTTCCTGCCGGAAACGCTGAACACCACCGCCAACGCCGTGGTGTCCTTCGTGTGCGCCATGCAGGTGCAGACCTTCCGCAAGGTGCGGGGCCACGCCTACGCCAGCACCATGTGCATTGGCAATATGCGCAGCGGAACGGAGGCGCTGTGCGCCTACTTCCATACGAGGGATAAGGAAATTCTCCGCAAGGCGCTGACGTATTTCGGCGTGGTGCTACTGTTCGCGCTGGGCGCGGGCGTCGGCAGCATAGCCACCCTCCACTGGGGCGCGGGGACGATCTGGCTGTCCTGCGGGCTGCTGACCGTCAGTTTTCTCATTATGTTCATCCACGACGAGGAACAGAAGCTGAACGAATAAAAACAACACCGGCGGCGTTACCCACACGCTGCCGGTGCTATTTTGAGGTAGACCCTCATGGAAAAGAAAAAGTATGGTTGGCTGAACCATGTCCTTATCATAGCAGGTCGAAAAAAATTTGTGAAGCGCATCTTTGTTCTTGAAAACATGAGGACTTGTATAGTATAATGCTCCTCGAAACGAGGTGCGCCATGAGTATTTCCAAATATCAGGTCTTTCTGAAAACTGTCTCCTGCGGCAGCTTCTCCAAGGCGGCGGAGGCCATGAACTTCACCCAGTCCGGCATCAGTCACGCCATCAACTCGCTGGAAAACGAGCTGGGCGTGAAGCTGTTGAGCCGCAACCGCGGCGGCGTGGTGCTGACGGCGGACGGACGGGCAGTGCTGCCCAAGATCGAAAAGCTGTGCGCCGCCCACCACTCCCTGATGCAGACGGTGGAGGGGCTGAAGGACATGGACAGCGGCTTGGTGAAGATCGCCACGTTCTCCAGCGTGTCCGCCCAGTGGCTGCCCCGCATCCTCAAGAGCTTCGGGAAGGTGTACCCCAACATCGAGTTTGAAGTCGTCACCGGCGATTTCTATGACCAGATCGAGGGATGGATCGTCAACGGCACGGTGGACTGCGGTTTCCTGCGGCTGCCGTCGGTGAAGCGCTTGCAGACCTACGCCCTGCATCGGGACGAATTGCAGGTCATCGTCCCCTGCGACCACCCCTACGCCGACCGCGACCCGTTCCCCGTGTCGGCGCTGGCAGAGGAACCCTTCATCCAGCTGGAGGAGGGCGACGACTACGAGATCATGGCGGCGTTTGACGAGATGGGCATCCGCCCCAACGTGAAGTACATCGCACGGGAGGACAGGACTATCTTGGCTATGGTGTCGGAGGGCCTGGGCATCAGCCTGCTGCCGGAGCTGATGGTGCGCCACAGCCCCACGCCCATCAAGGTATGTCATGCGCCGCTGCACTTCTACCGCACCATCGGCATCGGCGTCAAGGACAAGAAGGCTCTTTCCAACTCCACCCGTCTGTTCGTGGACTATGTGCGGACGTGGGTGGCGGAAAACGGGAATACATAAACGTTCAACTTTCGCAGCGAATACATGAGAATGCGTCATACAGCGCAGAGAGGAACGCAGTTCCCATACGGCTTTGCGGGAATGAACAAACAACACCGCAAAAATGTGTCGTTCCGCGAAACAAAAACCCTCTTGCAAAACGACGGAGTGTTCATCATAATAGCACCCGTAGTCCCCGAAAAGTGAATAGGCTTACCGGTTCAAGGCGCTGCGGCGCTGCGATGAAAGATGGAATGAGGGTCAGAGTCCCCGCGAACAGGTCACTGTGAGGCCTCCCGATGTGGAGGATAAGTCAGGTACACGCCGGAAATGCCACGAATGCAAGCGCCTGAAACCGAGATGCATGAACGGGGGCTTCGCGCCCGTTTACATGAGAGAAGCGTCGGCATTTGCCGGCGCTTTTTGCATGAAGTCAGGGCACCTATGGGGGACGGAAAGGTGCTTGAAAAAATGGGAGAACGCAGGAAATACGTCCGCAGGGACGCCACGGTGGAACGGTTGTCCGCTATCTTTCTGGAGGACATGGAGGGGAGCGTAAAGCCCTCCACGCTGGCGTGCTACCGCCGCAACATCCAATGCCACATCCTGTCGGCGCTGGGAGCGCGCGTGGCGGCGGAACTGACGGCGGCGGAGATCAACGACTACATCCAGCAGTTACAGGAGGACTATTCGCCCAAGCTGGTGCGAGAAATCGGTGGCCTTCTGCTGCGGATCGTGGGCATGGCCGGTGTGGGCTACGGCGAGGATGTGACGCTGCCGAAGGTGCGGCAGAAGGCCGTGGAGGTGTTCACCGAGCCGGAACTGAAGCAGATGGGGCAGGTCATTCTGCGCCGTCCGGACAGGACGGGACTGGGGGTGCTGCTGACAGCCTACACCGGATTGCGGCTGGGAGAGCTGTGCGGCCTGCAATGGCAGGACGTGGACGTCGGCGCGGGACTGCTGCACATCCAGCGGACGGTGGAGCGCATCGCGCAGATAGGCGGCGGGACGTGCCTGACGGTGCAGCCACCGAAAACGGAAAATTCCGAACGCTGGATACCCATTCCGAAAGAGATGCTGCGGATGCTGAAGCCAGAGACAAGGCAGCCGGACAGCTACCTGCTGACCGGCGGGGAGATCGTCCCTGACCCGCGGGCGATGCAATACCGCTATAAGGCGTTGTTGGAGCGCTGCGGCGTGCGGTATCGGAATTTCCATTGTCTGAGGCACAGCTACGCCACACGCTGCGTGGAGCGCGGGGTGGACGTGAAAAGCGTCAGCGAACTGCTGGGCCACGCCGATGTCCGCACCACGCTTCGGCTATACGTCCACTCGTCTATGGACTACAAGCGCAGAGCCGTGGAGGGGATAGGCTTTCTCAAGGGAATAACATGAAAGAGACAGGCAAATGCCTGTCTCTTTTGCTTATGGTTGAATGGGGACGAACTCTACCTTGAGAGCCATGCCCATACCGGCGGCCAGACGCTTGAGCGTCCGCAGCGAGGGGTTGGCTGTGCCGCTTTCCAGACGGCTGATGTCAGCTTGCGTGATGCCGGTGATCTCTGCCAGCTGCTTTTGAGTCATGTCCTTTTTCTCGCGGCCTTCGGCAATCGCACGCATAATCTGACGCTCCGGCTCTTGCGCGTTCCACTCTGCCAGAAATGCGGGATCTTTCATTCGCTCGTTCAGCGTATCACGAAAATTCTTTCCCATAGCGTCATACCTCCTTGCTTTCGTAATCAGCCCGATACCGCTTCGCCCGTTCGATCTCGCGGGACGGGGTTTTGGCGGTTTTCTTTACAAATCCGTTGGTCAGGATGACCCGTTTTCCCACTACAAAGAAATACAGCACCCTGCTGATGTCAGACCCCTGCTTTGCCCTGACTTCGAAAATGCCGTTACCCAGCGGCTTGGAATATGGTTCTCGCAGTGCTGGGCCTTTCAATTCCAACAATTCAAGGGCGGCGAATATCTTTGCCTGCATTTTGTTGTCCTGTGACAGAATGAACTCCTCGGCAGGCCGTGAACCATCCGCTTTTTCATAGTATTCCACCATGAAATCCATATAACCACCGCCTCTTTTCCTATGCATATTATATGTGATAAAAAACATATTGTCAACGCAAAAATTTTCGCAAAGTAACATACTTTGCGAAAACTTTCCAATTTCAGCCAAATAACAGTATATACCAGTCGTTTTTCCGTGTCAACAACGAGTTCAAATTTTCGACTTTTTCTGGCGTAAATCTGGAATGCCTTGCAGCGCAAGGCGTTCCGCGCTTTTTCGCAAAGTATGTTACTTTGCGAAAGAAATCGAGGCCAAAAACTGAATAAAAGGTCTTGCGAAGTCGTGTGGCTGTCGCTGTAAAGGCGGTATATCATTACCGTCAGGCGGCAGTTTTGAAGGAACGGGGTGATACCCCCTGCGGACGGCGCTGTTGACGTAAGGAATGGACCAAAGCGGCAGAAATGCCGTGTGGCGAATAGCAGCCATTGGAGCGAACGCTCTGAGAAGGTAGGTTCAGGTACGAGAAGGGCAAAAGCCCTTCGTGACGTTAGGGCAGAAGAATTGCACGATGGAGGATCAGTGTTGGACAGCGGGCGATCTCTCCCTGACGGCATAGGCGGGAGTGCGCGCTGGCGAGGTTCGTCAGCGCATTTTCATTTCTGCCGGATCACCGCTGGTTTTCTTTGGAAAACCGGCGATTTTTGTAAGGGAGGACTATGCCATGTCACACAGAAATCCCCGCGAGAGATTTGACTACAAAAGCTGGTTCGAGCGTAATGTGGCCAAGCGTACCGTGGCGGCGCTGGAAGCGCGGGACGCGGCTTTTGCAGAGAAACACGCGGATACGCCGCTGGCGCATTTGGCGCAATACGTCAGCAATCGTGCTGAACTACTGCGGCACACGCCTGTTCCCTGCGAGATAGACGGCGGCACGTTCATCGAGGAGCGCTTTGGCAGTTGGGACGCAGTATTGGAGATGGCACATCTGCGGCCACCGGCGAAAGAGCCTAAGTTGAAAGACACCGCACGCTACAAGCGGGAAAAGGCCGTGCAGGAGCCGCTGTTCTACGAGGAATCTGAGCGCAGGAAGAAGGAGAAGCGCGCCAAGGCCGCCGCCAGCCATGCGGCACAGCAATCACGGCTGAAAGAGAAAAAGCGGTTGGAGCGCGAGAAGAAAGAAGCTCGTGACGCCGCTGCCCGTCAGCGTGAAATCGAGAAAGCGGCGGAAGCCGCAGAGCAGAAGGTGTCCTGCTGAATTACCCTTGTCAAGCCGAGACAGTCTGAACGGAGACTGTCAGCTTTCCATAAGGGTGGGAGGGGAAAAGCCGCCCCTCCCACCTCCTCTCTTTGTTGAACGGCAAGACCAAAACCACATACAAAAGCAAATATGTTACCCGCCCCTGCGGGGCAGGTAACGGGAAAAATACGCCCCATCTGCGGGGCGAGAAACAGGAATAGGAGCAAACACACATGATCTCTTTGAGTGAAATACTGCATACCATCGCCCAGGCGCTGATGATCCCCTGCCTCATTATACTGATAATTCTGATGGCCGGGGCGGTCTGGCAGATCGGCGACATCGTGGTTGAGTACATCGCGGAGCGCCGCAAGCATAAGTGTAACGTCCCCCAGCTGCTGCGCGACGTACACGCGGCGGGCGCGGACGGCCTTGCGGAGCTGATCGAAACCAGCGGCCTGCTGCGGCGGCAGAAGAAGGCCCTGCTGGAGCTGGCGGAGAGCCGCGGCCTGCCGAAGGACACCCTGACGGCACTGGCGGAGCGTCTGCTGGCCACGGAGGAAGCGCGGAACGCCCGCACCACCTCCATCACGGACATGATCGCCAAGCTGGGCCCCATGTTCGGCCTGCTGGGTACACTGATCCCCCTGGGCCCCGGCATCGTGGCGCTGGGACAGGGCGACACGGTGACGCTGTCGGAGTCCATGAATGTGGCGTTCGACACCACCATCGCGGGTGTTATCAGCGCGGCGGTGGCCAGCGTCATCTCCCACATCCGCAAGCGGTGGTACAACGACGACATGGTGTCGCTGGAAACGCTGATGGAGGCAGTTTTGGAGGAGGTCACGAGCGATGTTGAAGGGTAAGTTTTCCTCCCGCCGCCGGGTGACGGAGGAGGTGGACGCCATGTCCGGGCTGGCGAACCTGTCGGACGTGATGCTGGTGTTCGCCTGCGGGCTGATGGCGGCGGTCATACTGAACTGGAACGTGGATCTCAGCAAGACCCGCGTGGAGATCCTCCAGCGGGAGCAGATGCAGGAGCTGGACAACGCGGAGGAGATGGAGCAGGACATCCAGTCCTCCAGCAGCTTCGAGCAGAAGGGCACGGTGTACGAAGACCCGGAGACCGGCAAGCTGTATGTGGTGATGCCGAAAAGCGGCAACTGAAAAGTTTTTATATAGATAGAACCAACAAAGAGAGGAGAACGCACATGAAGAAACGGACAAGCAAAATGTCCCGGCGCATCGTGAGCCTGCTGATGAGCATAGTGCTCACGCTGACGCTGGTGACCCCCGCGGCCTTTGCCACGGAGGTGGTGGGCGGCAGCGGCACGACCATCGTCGAGGGCGATACGAACCCGGCTGACGCTAACCCCAGCGGGGACAACGAAGGCAAGGACGACGAAAACAAGGACACCGAGCACGGCGGGGATGAACAGCCTACCAACCCCGGTGATGAGGACAAGAACCCCGGCGAGGGTGAGGACGATGTCAACGCGTCTTCCAATGAAGCCGATACTCAGGAGGGCGAAGGCACTGATACCCCCGTGGTTGCCCAGCGCACGGTGACACTGGAGAAGTGGAATAAAAATGCCGCTTATGATGTGAAGATCGTCATTCCCGCTGCGACTTCCGAGCCCGGCGAGGGCGAAACGACTGAAGCACCCGGCGAGGGCGAGAATGCCGGCAGCGGCAATGAAACGCTGAGCACCGAGTATACCGGCACCGATGAGAAAATCACTTTGAAATTGACCACGGAGGATTATACCGATAACCCCATTATTTATATCAAGTCCTCCGCGGATGAAGTTGTGGCCGAAACTACGCCCAAGCTGGGTGACGACGGCACACTGGAATATGTATTTACCGGAGAGGAAACCGACATCACTTTGTACTACGGCACGAAGGATGATTTTGTCTCTGCTTGGTATGGCGATGGCAGTGCTACAAAGTATACCATCCGCAGCGCCGAGGAGCTGGCGAATTTCGCACAGTTGGTGAATAGCGAGAATGATTTTTCCGGCAAGACCATCACGCTGGGTAAGAATATTGTGTTGGACGGCATCGACTGGACGCCCATCGGCACAGCGGAAAGCCCCTTCAAAGGGACGTTCACGATTATGGGGAACTATTCCATTTCCAACCTGCCCAACGACCTGTTCGGCGTGGTGGAGGGCGGCACGGTCAAATCTGTGACCATCAGCGGCGGCAAAGGTCGGTTGGTGGGCGAGCTGAAGTCCGGCAAGGTGGAGAACTGCATGTCCACGGCTAAGGTGGATAGCAGCGATGAAAATGCCGCAGTCGGCGGACTGGTGGGCATGGCCGAAACCAATGCGACGGTGTCCAGCAGCTATTACTACAACGCTGATAGCATCAACGTGCCTGCTGTGGGCGGCAGCGGCACGGTGACCAACTGCTTCTATTTGGCGGAGACTTCTACCTTTGATAAGAAAGGCACTGCCGATGACATCGGCGCACGTACAGCGGAGGAGTTCCAGCTGGGCCGTGTGGCGTATGAACTGGGGGGATCTTCTTACGTTTGGGTGTATGATACGACTAATAAGGCAGAAAAGATGCCGCAGTTGGGACGCAGTTCCGGGACAATGGCGGTGGCAAACGAGTTAAAGCTGACTAAGCCGGATAATCAGCCCGAAGGTGTAGTGGTCACACTCGGCAATGACAGCGACAAAAAGACGCTGACCGATGCCGCCGGAAACCAATACTACTATGCTGCAAGCGGCTACCCCAACGGCGTATCTGATGTGCCGGTCACATTCACCGCGCCGACAGGATATCAAATCGTATTTGCTCCTGCGGCAACACAAGTGGGAGGAACAGACTACTGTCTTCGTATAACCGGCAGTAATGTGGAGTATACCTATTCACTGGTCAAGGCCGACATTCGCTGGTATGAAAGCGCTGGGAAGGAAAAAAACTACGTTCTCAAGAGTGCTGACGAATTGATGGGTTTCTGCCTGCTGGCCAATGGAAGTATTGATGGCGAATCCAAGAATTTTGATGGATGGACTCTGTCGTTGGGTAATAGCATTGATCTGGAAAATAGCGAATGGAAGCCTATCCCAAGTTTCGCGGGTGAATTTAATGGCATGAGCCATGAGATCAAAGGCTTGAATGTAAACTACACAGATGATGACTCAAATTCAAAGACTGCGGGAATGTTTGAAAAACTGGATTCGACTGGCAAAATATTGAGCCTTGCCGTATCGGGATCAGTGAAGGCAGACGGCAAGATAAATAATGTGGGCGGAATTGTCGGTACGACTGCAGCCGGAAGTGAAATCCGTTTTTGCCGCAGTAATATTGATGTTAAAGTCGATGCGGCAAACAGCACCACCAACGGCATGGCATACGGCGGTGTGGCGGGTAAAGTTCAAGGTGCGATTTCCAACTGCTTAAAAGAAGGAACGATAACCGTAGATAACATTAAGAATAAGTGTTACATTGGTGGCGTAGCCGGATATGTCGGCAGTGCAGCAAATCTCTGCTGGAATACCGGCAGTGTAAACGCTTCTGGAACGACCAAGAAAAACATATATACCGGCGGTATTGTCGGATACGGAGCTGCAACAAACTGCTATAACAACGGGAGTGTCACTGGTGCAACCGATAAGAATAAATATGTGACGGGCGGCATTTCGGGCAATGGCAACGTGGCCAACAGCTACAACCTGGGTGACGTGACCGGCGCGGAAGGCAGTGCCTACGGCATCAGTAACCGCAAGGGGGCCAACAGCTACTACCTCTGCAAGCTGAACGGCAAGGAGACGGCTAAGTATGTCAACAGTGGAGCTGAACAGGAAATCACCGCCACCACCGAGGACGGCAAGACCGTGTATAAGGTGGGCGACGATGTGCTGGTGAACGTGCTGAATGAGAACAGAGGCACATATATCGAGTGGATCAACAAGCAGGACGCGCCCAATAACCCCGTGCACATCACGCGCTGGGACGGCAGCTTCGAACCCGGCGTGGAGGGCGTGATCACCCTTGTCTATGATCCTAACGGCGGCGAAGGAGCGGCTGTAACGGAGCAGCAGCGGGTCGAAGGCGATACCGGAAGCTTCACCATTAAGTCCGATACGGAGTTGGGCTTCAAGCACGAGAACGGCACATTCCTCGGCTGGAGCACGAACCCCCATGCGAAAACGGAGGATAACAGCTATGATGCCGGTAAAACGGTTTCGGTGGAGAAGAACAAGAGCCTGACGCTCTATGCCGTGTGGTCGCCGATATGGGCGGGCAGCGGCACGGAAGCTGCTCCCTATGAGATTCCCGATGTCGGTAAGCTGACTGCCCTGCAAACGCAGGTCAATGAAAACGGCTTCAGCTACACCGGCAAGTGGTTCAGGCTGACCAATAACATCGATCTGAACAACGGGCTGTGGACGCCCATCGGCATCGATGCCCTCCATTCCTTCGGCGGCAGTCTGGACGGCGGCGGCAAGACCATCAGCGGGCTGAAGGTGGAAACAGACAGGCAATGGGCAGGACTTTTCGGCAGCGTGCGAGGTACTTACGGTGTGCCCATGACGATGCGGGATCTGACGCTGAAAAACGGCAGCGTGAAGTTTACGAGCAGCGGGACGTCATGCAGCGGTGGCCTTGTGGCGGCTGTAGAGGGCGAAACTGCGCTGGAGCTGCGTAATGTCGTTGCTGAAAACCTGACGGTCAGCGGCGGCAGATCTGGCTCGGGCGGCCTTCTGGGCAGAGGACGCGTCGCAATGACAAACTGCCACAACAGGGGCGGCTCCGTGACCGGCAGTTATGCAGGCGGACTGGCCGGTATGGGATACAGCAACCTTCAGGATCACGTTTTAGCGGGTTGTACCAACAGCGCTGAGGTAGTCGGCAAAAGAACCGCAGGCGGAATGACTGGGAATGAAACACATAGCTACGGCTCCTACACAGACTGCACCAACAACGGAAGCATATCTGCGACACAGGGGTACGCCTCCGGCATTGCGGCGGGCGGAAGCTATGAGCGGTGCAGCAACAGCGGCGCTGTGACCGGCCAGCAGGCTGCGGGCATCTGCGTCAATGGCAGCAAGGCAACGAACTGTAGCAATACAGGCGCGATTACCGGCACGGACTATGCGGCGGGTATCCTTACCAACGGCGGCTACGGCGGCGTGGCGGAATTCTGCTGGAACACCGGAAAGGTCGAGGCGAGCACGTCTGTCAGGGCCTTCGGCATCCTCTACGGCTGGGGTGCGCATAATCAGGTCAGCAATTCCTTCAGCTATGTCCCGGGCGCCAATATCGGCCTTGCGCCCACCGAGCTGAAAGAGAAAAATGTGTCCGACAGCTACTATCTGGCGGACAAGAAGGACTCCGTTTCCAGCGTCGGCGAGTGGGCCAGCGCAGACGACTTTGCCAGCGGCAAGGTGGCGTGGGGCGTGGACGGCGGCGTCAATGCCCACAAGAACTACTGGACGCAGGGCGCGAACAACTATCCTGTTCCCATCGGTGAGGGGACTTCCACCAGCTACTACCGTGCCAAGGCCGAGTGCGGCACCGGCGGCACGGTGACCATCAAGCGCGGCGATGGCCGCACCGGCGACGCGGACAACGCGGTCTATGGACCCAGTGGCACCAAGGTGACCGTCACCGCCACGCCCAAGGACAGCAGCTATGCGCTCAAGAGCCTGACGCTGGATCTGATGAGCACCGGCACGACCGCTGACCTTGCCAATCCCGGCAGCTTTGCGCTGGGCGCGGCCAACGCAAAGGTCGTGGCCACCTTTGCCAGCGCCGGCAGCGGCGGCAGCGGCGGCGGCACTGGCGGCAGCGGCGGTAACGGCGATGGCAGCGGCACAGATACCGGCGACGGCGCAGGCGATGAGGACGATGAGGGCCTGCAAGACGGCCTGAATATGGATGTGGAGTACAACATCAAGGGCCTGGTGCTGGCCGCTTACGCCGAGTGGGGCGCTAACGGCGGCGGTAAGACCTTCGCCCAGTGGCTGAAGGCTTCCCCCAGCGTGCTGCGTGCGTTTATCACCAACAGCCTGGACAACATGGCCGCAGCGGCTAAGTCCAAGGATACCGACGAGGCCAAGGGTCTGGCAGCGCTGCTGCTGGCCAGCTTGAACGAACACAGTGGCCTGAACAGCAAGAACGGCGACATCATCGGCAAGGCGCTCCAGCGCTACATGGATACCGGCAGCGAGGCGACCTTCAGTACGTGGCTGACCACCGGCAGCGGTATGGCCAGCGGCACAGTGGAGGAGATCCTTGCACAGTACACCGACAGCCTGCTGAACTTGACGGAGCGTCTGTATGCCAACTGGGAAAGCAGCGGCACGTCCCTGACCTTCCCCGTGTGGCTGGATTCCCAGCAGGTGACGATGGAGAGCCTGTCCGAGAACGCGGAAGAACCTGAGGCTGAGCCTGATGACACCCAGACCTCCGAAGCCCCGGAGGATGTTCCGGACGGGCAGGAGTCAGAGGGTCAGGTTAGCGGCAATTCCATCTGGGAGATCATCGGCACAGCTGTGCGGGAAAACCCCATTATCGTGTGGTCCATCGTGGCAGTCGTTGCGGCCTTGGTCATCGTGGGCGCGGTGCGCCGCTACCATAAGGTCAAGCGCGATGAGCGCGACGACGCAGCCAGCAAGAAATAAGTGAAATAGACGGCTCTTAGCGGGCGGTCTGCCGATTCGCGTGGGCGGAATTTCCGTCCACGCGAATACGGCTATATAAACGGAAATGGGAGGGATGCCTCTGTGAGAAGAAAAGTGCGGAATTGGGCGGCGTTTCTGCTGGCGCTGGCGCTGGTATTGGGCATGATACCCGCAGCTTACGCGGCGGGATACAGCATCACCGTCAACGCCCCAACAGGGAATAATCTGCCCTATTGGGTGTTTGAGAAAGTGGGCGTAGACAGCGCAGATGTGCTGAACCTGACGGCCAACGAAGGGCATACCCTGCCCACAAATAAGGTCGCCCGTGTGTCGCTGGCTGTGGGCAAAAACAAAGAGGATGAAGCTGCCTGCGGTATCTCCATCAATGGGATGTACTATGTGCAGTCGGTCACGCTGGAGCATCCCGACTTCTTCACCGGTACGGTGGAGATCCAGATCGGCAGGGATGCCCAATGGAGCGAGGAGACGTGGGGCAATATCACGCCGGTGGAGGGCTCCAACATCCTCGGCCGCGTGCAGTTCAAGGACGGCACCTTCACCGGTGACGTGACCATCAGCGTCACGCCCATGACGCAGCAGCAGGCAGACGCGGCGGCAAAGACCAACCAGCGTCAGGTGGTGCCCAAGGGGAAATACAGCGTGTCGGACATCACCGAGGCCATCGACGGCATATTGGCGTGGAAGCGGGCGCAGCAGGGCGTGGCGGAGGGTCAGCCGCTGCTGAGCGGCGAGCTGCTGACCTATGCCGGCAGCACCGCCGCCGACTGGCTGCCCATCGGGCTGTCCCGCTACGGCGCGGAGGACGACTACGACAGCTATCTGGCGGCGCTGAGAACGTATGTGGAGCAGAAATACCGCGAGCCGGACAAGCTGGACAGAACGAAGGCGACGGAATGGCACCGCATCGCGCTGGCGGTGCTGGCGTGCGGCGGCGACCCCACCCACTTCGGCAGGGATGAAAACGGCGCGGATATCAACCTGATCGCCGACGGCGTGTACGACCGGGGCAAAACGGCGGATCTGGGACGGCAGGGGCTGAACGGCTGGCTCTGGGGATTGATCACGCTGGACAGCATGAAGTATACCATCCCCGCAGGCGCCAGCTATACCCGCACGGAGCTGGTAAAGACCATCCTGTCCTATCAGCTCAGCGACGACGGCTTTAACCTGCGGGTGGCGCAGGGCAGCACCGCCGATCCGGACATCACGGCCATGGCCATACAGTCCATGGGGCCGTACTACCGCACCTCCACCCTGAATGTGAAGGACCCTGTGGACAGAGCGCTGGAGCGCCTGTCGCAGCTCCAGCTGGACACGGCGGATTTCCGCAGCTGGGGCACGCGGAACTCCGAGTCCACCTCGCAGGTCATCATCTCCCTGTGCAGCGTGGGCATCGACCCGCAGAACGACCCCCGCTTTGTGAAGAACGGACTGAACCTGCTGGACGCGCTGTTCTACTACCAACAGGAGGACGGCGGCTTCGCCCACTCCTACGAGCTGGATGAGGGTAATCCCTCCGCCGTACCCGGGGAGAGCGACAGCATGGCCACGGATCAGGCGCTACTGGCGCTGGTGTCCGTGTGGCGGCAGGCGCAGGGCATGAGCCCGCTGTACGACTTCCGCCCCGGCGGCGTATCCTCCAAGATACTGACGCCGGAGGAGAGCGAGGTGTCCTTCGCCGGCAGCTATGAGTTTACGCAGGAGCTGCAAAGCCGCGTGGACGCGCTGCCCGACGCGCTGTCCACGGAGGACGCGGAGGAGGTGGCCTTCCTGCTGGAGCGGCTGAAGATGAGCCGTGAATTTGACGGCTATGACAGGTACATGGAGAAGCTGACGGCGGCGCAGGAGAAGATCGACGCGCTGTACGCGGAGATCGAGAGCCTGAACGCGGATATCGCCGCGGAGATATTGCCTATGACCGACGCCGGCTTGAAGGAAAAGCCCATCGTGGACGGTATCGTGAAGCGGTACCGCGCGCTGTCTGAACACGACAGGGAGCTGGTGGAGAGCTGGGATGCGGTGCTGGCGGTAAAGGCGCAGACGGACGCGGCGCAGCGGACGCTGCTGCTGTGCATCGGCGGCGCGGCAGTGGTGATGATCGGCGGCAGCATCCTCGTCC
>ULWA01023255.1_pt1 | contig 13675 bp, 10 predicted proteins | sample 1959991 | NCBI WGS metagenome assembly ULWA01 (sample SAMEA4835802, study PRJEB28245) | human gut metagenome | biome: gut microbiome; material: fecal sample | place: Denmark | collected 2008
TATTCGCCACCTCATTCATCTCCACCATGAACGTGGACTGCCCGCTGGCCAGGTCATCCGACGCACCCACACGGGTAAAGATTCTGTCTACAATGCCGATGTTGGCACTTCTGGCAGGCACGAAACAACCGATCTGTGCCATCAGCACGATCAGTGCCGTCTGACGCATATATGTGGATTTTCCCGCCATATTCGGACCGGTGATGATGCTGATACAATGACTTCCATTATCCAGATAGGTGTCGTTGGCAATGAACATGTCATTAGTGATCATCTGTTCCACCACAGGATGTCTGCCATCCTTGATATCAATGACACCTTTTTCATTTAACTTCGGGCGTACATAGTGATTGCGCTCAGACACCAGGGACAGGGATGCATAAACATCCAGCTTTGCAAGCGCCTTGGCAGTATTCTGGATACGTACCAGTTCCTGTGCGATGGTATCCCGGATTCTGCAGAAAATATCATACTCCAGTGTCTGAAGCTTGTCCTCCGCATTTAAGATCGTATCTTCCAGTTCTTTTAATCTCGGTGTGGTATACCGCTCCGCATTGGCAAGGGTCTGTTTGCGGATATAATCCTCCGGCACCAGATCCTTGTAGGAATTGGTCACCTCAAAGAAGTAGCCGAACACATTATTTTTTTTGATTTTGAGATTCTTGATTCCGGTACGTTCTCTGTCTTCTTCCTCCAGCTGGACCAGCCATTGTTTGCCGTCATGTTTGGCGGCACGCAGATGATCTATAGTCTCATCGAACTGATCCTTGATCATTCCGCCTTCACGAATAGATATGGGCGGTTCCTCAACGATCGCCTCGTCAATCAGCTGATAAATGTCCTCCAGTCCATCGATTTCTTCCCGGATGGCTGCCAGCTCCTCTTTCTGGAAGCCCGCCAACACCGTCTTGATAGGCGGCAGCATCTGCAGAGAGTTACGAAAAGCGATCAGATCTCTGGGGTTTGCCGTCTTATAAGTTACTTTGCTGAGCAGTCGTTCCAGATCGTAAACCGGATTCAGGTACTCTCTGATCTCGTCCCGGGAGATGGAATCCTGATTCAGTTCCTGGATTGCATCCAGACGTTTCTCCATTTCTTCCTTATCAATCAGAGGCTGCTCAATATAGTTTCGCAGCAATCTGCCGCCCATGGCCGTCTTCGTCTTGTCCAGTACCCACAACAGAGACCCTCTCTTCTGCTTTTCCCGCAGTGTCTCTGTCAGTTCCAGATTTCTTCTGGTGGAACTGTCCAACAGCATGTATTTGCTGGTAAGATAGGGAGAAATATGAGTAAAATGTTCCAGATCCGTCTTCTGGGTATCATATAAATATTGCAGTAATGCTCCTGCTGCCAGAATTCCTGTAGGAAATTCCTCAACACCGAGGCCGATCAGAGTATTCACCTTAAAATGTCTCATAAGGATCCGCCGGCAGCCGTCATCATCGAACATGTGAGACTCCAGTGAGCTGACCGACATATGTAACCGGGACTTCAAGTCCTCCACATCATATCCGCTGACCAGAAAGGCCTCATTGCAGATGATCTCCGAGGGCTCATATTTCATCAGTTCGTCCTTCAGTTTCCGCAGGTCTTCTACCTCTGTCACATAATAATCTCCGGTAGTGACATCCGCTGCGGAAATGCCGATTCCATCCGAGGTATAGGCAATGCACATCAGGTAATTGTTCTTGCTGGCTTCCAACGACTGGACATCCAGGTTGGTCCCCGGGGTCACCACACGGATAACCTCTCTCTTCACCAGTCCCTTTGCCAGCTTTGGGTCCTCCACCTGTTCGCAGATGGCTACTTTATAGCCCCTGCTGACCAGTCTGGCCAGATATGTCTCCACTGCATGATAGGGAATACCACACATAGGAGCACGTTCCTCCAGTCCACAGCTTTTTCCGGTCAGTGCAATTTCCAGCTCTTTGGATGCTACTATAGCATCGTCAAAGAACATTTCATAAAAGTCTCCCAGGCGATAAAAAAGGATGCAGTCCTTATACTGCTCCTTGGTCTCCATATATTTTTGCATCATTGGTGTCAATTCAGCCATGATTTTCTCCTGTTCTGTAAAAGAATACACGACAAAGCGGACACGCAAAAGCTTGCGTATCCGCATCTATCTTAGCACAAAATATTGAGGTTGTAAATTAAAGAACCCGTCCACAAATGATAGTTTTTGCCCCTTATCCCAACCGTGCGGCGCGCTCCAGTGCATCATCAATATGTGCACACACATTCTCTCTGCCGACCTTGTCCAGAAAACCGCTCTTCTCCATGACGTGCATGGGCTGTTCCCCTACATGGGACAGAATGATCTGGATATTTTTCTTCTTGCAGTCTGTATATAGCTGTTCCAGATTATGCATAGCTGTGGCATCGATAGCGCTCACGCTGCGCATACGCAGTACCAGACAATTCATCTTCTCATCCAGCGTGATCTTGAGGATCTTGTCCGCTGCGCCGAAGAACAGAGGGCCGCTGACCTCATAAACCATAGTGTTGTGCGGTACGGCTCTTAAGGACAGGCTGTCCGCATCATCCTCATCGTCCAGATATTTCCAGCCTTCCACTTCCGTCACATCGCTCATACGTTTCATGAACAGAATGGCTGCCAGCAGGATACCTACCTCAATGGCTACCACCAGATCAAACACAACGGTCAGTACAAACGTGGTCACCAGAACGATGATATCGCTCTTGGGTGCAGTCCTGCAGAGTCCTACGAACTTCCGCCAGTCACACATATTGTATGCCACCATGAACAGGATTGCTGCGATGGTAGGCATGGGGATCAGTGCCGCATAAGGCATCAGCACCACCAGTATTAACAGCAGTGTCACAGAATGTACCATACCTGCAATGGGAGTACGTCCGCCGTTTTTCACGTTGGCTGCGGTTCTGGCAATGGCTCCGGTAGCCGGAATTCCTCCGAACAATGCGGAAGTAATGTTGCCGGCACCCTGGGCGATCAATTCCATGTTGGAGCGGTGTCTACTATTCACCATGCTGTCTGCCACCACACAGGAAAGCAGAGACTCGATAGCCGCCAGAATAGCGATGGTGAAAGCATCCGGCAGGACATTCTGTACGGTCTTCAGGCTGAAGGACGGCAGAGAAATTGTCGGGAGCTTATTGGAGATCTCATACAGATCTCCGATGGTGTTTACATTCATATTAAGCAGTGCTACCATGGCACTTCCCACCAGTACTGCAATCAGTGAAGGGGGAATCTTCTTGCAGAAGCCCGGCAGATACTGCCATACGATCAGGATCAGCAGACTGATCACACCCACCAGAAGGGCCTGCAGATTGGTGGTGGATATAAACTGAAATACCGCTTTTAATTTGTCCATGGTCTCGATCAGCGGCTCTTCACTGACAATGGTCAGTCCCAGGAAGTCCTTGATCTGTCCGATAAAGATCGTCACAGCAATACCGGAAGTAAAACCGGTGGTGATCGTATAGGGGATAAACTTGATCAGATTGCCAAGTCGTAAAAATCCCATCAGTATCAGGATCACACCCGCTAACAATGTCGCGATGATCAGACCGTCCATACCGTTCTTCGCCACAATACCGGCTACGATAGTGGCAAATGCCGCAGTAGGACCTGCGATCTGTACGCGGCTGCCACCCAGGAAAGAGATCACAAAGCCTGCGGTGATTGCTGTATAGATACCCTTTTCCGGTGTTACTCCGGAAGCCAGTGCCAGTGCAATGGATAAGGGCAGGGCAATGATCGCCACGATGATACCTGCGATCACATCTTTTACAAACTGTTCTTTCGTGTAGCTTTTCATCACTGAGAAAAGCTTCGGTTTCAATTTTTCCATAACATTCTCCTCAATATAATCTCCTCAGTAAAAAGACCCGTGTGAAATTATAAAATTTTTATAAAATCACACGGGTCTTATCATAGCTCTATTTTTTAAGCTTTGCAAGACTTTTTATTATTTTAAACCTATTCTACAATACGGTTTTTACCGTTATTTTTGGCAGTATATAATTTCCGGTCCACAGAAGTAAACAATAGATCCAGCTGTTTATCAGCCTCATAACGTTCCATTCCACCGCTGATGGTAATATCCATCTGTCTGGTATTCTGAGAATATCTCCTTAAGCCTTCCTGGATATTCCGGAATGAATGTAACACTTGTTCCCGATCATCCTGTTCAAACACCAGCATAAACTCCTCGCCGCCGAACCGGGCTGCGATTCCTTTTCCCATCATTTCTTCCAGCATCAGTCTGCCGGCTTCCCGCAGTACATCATCACCGTATCCATGCCCATAGGTATCATTGACTGCCTTGAAATCATCTACATCCATCAATACGATCCAGAAGCTCTTCTCCGGCTTGCATATCCATTCATTCACCTGATTTACAAGATAGCGCCGATTATACAGCCTGGTCAGAGGATCATGGTTCGCTGCAAAGTTCAGATCCTCACTCAGACTCAGCAATTGCTTTCGTTGTTCCTCGTAACTTCTGAGCAATTCAAATATCATGGCAAATACAGACACTCCCACAATAACAAAGGACCCAAGCGTAGTTCCTATTTTACCCGCTTCCTCCATATTTCTCCATACGGAAGGCCGTTCAAAGCTGCTCATCATGATCACCAGATATTCCAGCAGTGTGACCGTAAAAGAAACGATCACCACATTTCTCGGGAAAAATATCGCCAGTCCAACGACCCCCAGAACCAGATATACGATAGATGCATCCCCGTAGCAATAATACAAATAAGGAAATTCAAACCATACAAGTAGTAATATGATCAAGACCGCCGGTATTTGCACCTTTTTCGTAGTCCATCCGATAATGCCGATGGTCACGATCATCAGCAGGCATATCCCGCAGAGTATGGTCGGCAGTTTCATACCGTGAATGCAGAAATTGCAGATTGTTCCGATCAGATTTGCAATGCACGCCGTTATCGTCAGGATCTGATACATTTTCCAGGACATGTTCTGTTCCTGTTCCAGTTCTATTCTCTTTTTCTTCTCTTGTTCTTCCATTTCTATTCCCTTTTACTATTTATTCGCCTGTCATATTCATGACTGAACCATATGTCCCATATAATAAAATCCATGACATTCATCCAGTGAAACATTCACAAGCTTTCCCACCAGTGATATATCACCCGGAAAATGTACCAGCGTATTATTTGACATTCTTCCGGTCACTAAGGAACTGTCATTTTCATTGATCTCTTCTACCAGCACATCGCAGATCTGTCCCTGATACCTGGATACCTGTTCTCTGGCTGTCTCCTGCACGGTCTTAAGCACCCGGTCAAACTGCTCCTTTACCAGTTCCTCCGGCACCTGTTCCATGGCTGCCGCCGGTGTTCCGGTTCGTTTGGAATAAATAAAGGTAAAAGCATTGTCATATTTTACGCGACGGATCACATCGATGGTCTCGTCTACGTCTTCCTTCGTCTCTCCTGGGAATCCTACAATAATATCCGTAGTGATCGCCATATCCGGAATCTCCTTACGGATCTTCTCCGCCAGCTCCAGATACTGTTCCTTGGTATAACGGCGGTTCATTGCTGTTAATATCTTCGTGGAACCGGATTGCAAAGGAAGATGGAGATGTCTGCAGATCTTCTTGGAATGCTTCATCACCTCGATCAGTTCATCCGACAGATCTTTGGGGTGGGAGGTCATGAAACGGATCCTCTCCAATCCTTCGATTCTTTCTACATCCTGCAAAAGCTGTGCAAAGGTAATGGGCTCTTCCAGATTTTTACCGTAAGAATTTACATTCTGTCCCAGTAGCATGATCTCTACAACGCCGTCTGCCACCAGACCCTCGATCTCCCGGATGATATCCTTCGGATTACGGCTTCGCTCTCTGCCGCGGACATAGGGGACAATACAATAGCTGCAGAAATTATTGCAGCCGAACATAATATTGATACCTGATTTGAAAGAATATTTTCTCTCTACCGGCAGATCTTCCACGATCTTGTCCGTATCCTTCCAGATATCAATGACCATTCCCTCATTTTCAAACAGGGAGCATAACAGCTCTGCAAATTTGAAAATATTATGCGTTCCGAAGATCAGATCCACGAAGCGGTAACTGTTTTTAATCTTCTCGATCACGGTGGGTTCCTGCATCATACAGCCGCACAATGCGATCTTCATATGAGGATTTTTCCTTTTATAGCCGTTTAATACTCCCAGTCTTCCATAGACACGCTGGTTGGCGTTATCTCTCACCGTACAGGTATTATAGATCACAAAGTCCGCATTCTCATCTTCAATGATCTCATAGCCGACTTTTTCCAGGATTCCCACCAGTTTTTCCGAATCCCTGGCATTCATCTGACATCCAAAAGTAGTCACACAGCAGGTAGGCCTTCTGCCCAGTTCTTCTCCAAGCTTTGCCACATGACCGGAGGCTTTCTCCATAAAATAATACTGTCTGTCGGTTTCGTTCATTTGTGTTACATTTATCATATAAAAAATATTGCCTTTCTAAATATCGGTATCTATTATCTGTCTGCGTATTTTGCTGCAATGGCGATCAATAGTCCGGTTGTTTTTTCCATGGACTGTACACAGGCATACTCATATCTGCCGTGATAATTTTCTCCGCCGGTGCACAGGTTCGGGCAGGGCAGCCCCATGAAGGACAGTCTGGCGCCGTCGGTACCGCCGCGGATGGGCGATACCTTGGGCTCGATTCCCAGCTCTTCCATGGCAGCTTTCGCATTGTCGATCAGATGCATATGCTGCTCCATGATCTCCCGCATGTTATAATAAGAATCTTTCATATCCACTATAGCGGTACCTTCCCCATACTTCCGGTTCAGGAAATCCGCACAGGACAAGAACAACTCTTTTTTCTGTTCAAACAGCTGTCTGTTATGATCACGGATAATATAATCCGCAGTAACTTCCTCCACATTGCCGCTTATAGCATCCAGATGGAAGAAGCCCTCATAGCCTTCGGTATACATTGGATTCTGCTCTACCGGCAGCAGCTTCTGGAACTCCTGCGCGATGAGAATGGCATTTTTCATTTTGCCTTTGGCGGAACCGGGATGCACACTTCTGCCATATACATGAAGCTTTGCCCCGGCGGCATTAAAATTCTCATATTCCAGTTCACCCAGCGCACCACCGTCTACGGTATACGCATAATCTGCACCGAACAGTTTTACGTCAAAATGATCCGCTCCGGCACCGACTTCCTCATCCGGGGTGAAACCAATGCGGATCTTGCCGTGCTTTTTCTCAGGATGTTTTAACAAGTCTTCTGCCATAGTCATGATCTCAGCCACTCCTGCCTTGTCATCCGCGCCAAGCAGAGTCGTCCCATCGGTCACGATCAGATCTTTCCCCACATAATTTAACAGTTCCGGAAAATCCGCTGTCTTCATAACGATATTCTCTGCTGTATTCAGTACGATATCTTTTCCGTCATAATGCTCTACGATCCGGGGCTTCACATTGGTATCCGTCACCGCAGGCGATGTATCCATATGGGCGATAAATCCAAGTACCGGTGCATTCTCGTAGCCTGCGGATGCAGGAACGGTAGCATAGACATAGCAGTGCTCCTTATCATAAGTGATCTCTGTGGCGCCCATAGCTTCCAGCTCACTGACAAGCAGACCTGCCAGGTCATGCTGCTTCATGGTGCTGGGGGTCGTGGTGCTCTCTTCACTGGACTGGGTATCGATCTTCACATATCGCAAAAAATTCTCTATCGTCTTAGTCATAATCTCACTCCTAACGTTTCTACACAAATACAACTTATCCGGGCATGTTCTACTCTCAAATTCGAATAGCCATATTTTATTCATCATATCATGGTGGCCGCATCGCTTCAATATTTAATTTTATTTAAAAGGTAATTTCGGTGTGATCGTTCAGAGCTTATAGGTTCTTATTTCCCGGCAGATTCCCTTCGACAGCATCAGTACCGCCAGCAGATTCGGTACTGCCATCAGTCCGTTACAAATATCCGAAAAATCCCACACCGCTTCCAGCGAGCAGACCGCTCCCAAAAAAGTGACCAGTCCATAGCCCAGGCGATACCACTGGGTTCGGTCACAGCCGCCCGTCAGATACTCAAAAGCTTTCTCCCCCTGATATTCCCAGGCGATAATCGTGGCAAATGCAAACAGTACAATGGAGATTGTGAGCATCCATTCCCCTGTTCTGCCGAAAGTATCTGAAAAAACAGCGATCATGAGGGCTGTACCGTTCAGGACTTCTCCCCGGGGGTCCCTCTGCCCCAGCATTCCACTGGCCGCAATGGCAAGCCCCGTCAGAGAGCAGATCACAATGGTATCAATAAAGACACCCGTCATGCTGATATATCCCTGATGCACCGCATCTGACGTATCTGCGGCAGCAGCACTGATTCCCGCCGCCCCCAGTCCCGCTTCATTTGAGAAAACACCTCTGGAGACCCCATAGCGCATCGCCATTCTTCCGGAATGGGCGATTCCGTTTTCCACTGCAAGCATCGTCCCTGCCGCCCCTCCTGTCATAGCCTCCGGGCAGAAAGCTCCCCACAGGATCTGCACCACACCGGCGGGAAGATTCTTAAAATGGGTAAAGATCACCATTCCCGTTCCAAACAGATAAAACACTGCCATACAGGGCACCAGATATTCCGTCACCTTCGCAATGGTTCCTATCCCTCCCAGAATCACCAGAATCGTAAGCAGACTTAACACAATTCCCGTGACTGTCTGTTTTACCTGAAACGTCACCGAAAGTGCCTCCGCAATAGAATTTCCCTGTGTCATATTTCCCATGCCGAAGGAAGCCAGCACAGCAAATGTTGCAAACAGCATGGCGAGGATCCTGCCTGCTGTTTTCTGTGGGAATGCATTTTGCAGTACATACATCGGACCGCCTGCCGGTTCCCCCTTTTGGTTTTTGACACGATACCTGACACACAGTGTGCTTTCTACCAGTTTGGTCGACAGCCCGATGATCCCGGACAGTAACATCCAGAACAGAGCACCCGGCCCTCCCAGTACCATGGCAGTGGCTACCCCTACAATATTTCCCGTTCCAATGGTGGCCGCCAGTTCCGTGGTCAGGGAAGAAAACGAAGATACTCCCTTGCCCTCTGTTCCCTTCCAGCTTTCTGGCAAAAACACACGCCTGAGTGCAGCAGGCAGATTCTTCAAGGGAAGAAATCGTAAGCTAAGCATCAGATAACAGCCGGTTCCCAGCAACAAAAAAATAAGCCAGGGTCCCCATATGATCCGGTCTGCCTGCTGTAAAAGTTTTTTTATTCCTGTGATCATAAACAGTCGTATCTCCCCGACTTATTTTCTAAAATATATTCTTTATTTTTCTATTTTATACCGTTGCTATCACTGTCCGGCTGCTTTTCCGGATTCCTGTATTTTCCGGAATGTATTTACTGGATATCCGGCAGAAAACCCGGGATCTTTTCTGCGATCTCACGGATCCCGAACAGATATCCGATACCTTTCTCCAGTTCTCCTTCGGAAGCATTGAGCAGTGTTGCGGTCAGATGCAGCTTATGCTCTCCATATGCAAGATCACACGAATACTCACCGTTGTCGTTTTCCATGGTCGTCCGGTCCTCCGCTTCTATTCCAGCCTCTATTTCAGCTTCTTTATCCCACATGATCTGTGCATTGGTATCATAAGGCGCCTCTCCTTCGATTTCAATATAGGTCCCGGAATCATAATCATGCAGATAAGACTGCATATAATCGGTGATAAAATAATAAGGGGCATCCGCACCGATATCATCCCAGGTGACAGGTTCTGTCTCATCTTCCAGCACAACCTTCATAGCATAGAGTGTTCCGGTCTCGGAATCCACGACACACTCTATACTGACTCCCGTAACCTCCTCTTCCTTCATGCGCATACAGATGTCATAGGCCATGATCGCGACTCCGTCCGACAGCTTTTCATCATACAAAATATATCGTTTGATGGAAATATGATCTGTATCCATATTTTTGAAAAAATAATCCTCCGGGATCACACCCATATCCTGAAAAGTGTAATTCCATTCCGTATTTAAAATATATTCATCGATCAGACTATATATTTCACCATCCGTTGCAGCTTCATAATCCTGTTCAGAGATATAGTACTGTTTTCCCAAAGCGATACCGTCTGCCAGATTTTGAAGTCTGCGCACAGTGTCTGTCTCATACTCTTCCTTCCAGACGGTATAATCCGTTCCTGTATTTGATATACTGACTGACCTGGTCAGCCTGCTTTTATCCTGCAATCGTAACAGCCCTTCCGGTCCTGCGAATGCAAATACGATCAGCACAAACAGTCCACCCATACATAGTAGGAAATTGCGCCGGTTCTTATTCTCCTGTTTTTTCATATTCCGCCTTTTGCTCCCCTGTTGCTTTTATTTTTTACAGCCTGCATTTTCCCGGGAAAATATAACCGTATTACCGTGCCTTCTCCAAGCTTGCTGTCGATTTTAAGTTCCCCCTGATGCAGGGTAATGATTTTCTGGCAGAGAGCCATTCCGATTCCGGCGCCGCCTTCTTTGCGGGACCTGGACTTATCTACCATATAGAAAGCTTCCGTGATCCGTGCGATCTCTTCCTGCGGAATTCCTCTTCCGTTGTCCACAACTTTTATTTCATACCCTTGTGGAAGTTTTCTTCCCTTCATAAGAATAAATCCGCCCTCTTCCACTGCCTTCACGGCATTGTCCAACAGATTATATAACAGTGACAGTAACAGATCCCGGTCTCCCCAGATCACTCCTTTTTCCAGATTGATCTTCCCACGAATTCCTTTCCGCTCAAAAGGAATCCGCATAGTATCCCGGATATTTTCTTCCAGATCCCTGGTAAGTATTCTTTTAAATTCCATCTCCTGTCTGTCCATTCCTACCAGCTCCAGTAATTTATGGGACAGACTCTCCAGACGTTTCCCCTGACTGAAAATATAATACGTGGCCTCCCCCCGTTCCTGTTCCGTCAGTTCATAAGAATTCAACATATCTGCATAGCCGATGATGGAGGTCAGCGGTGTCTTCAGTTCATGGGCAAATGCCGCTGTAAAGTCCTCCTTCTGTTTCGCTTCCAGCTCTTTTTCTTCCATCTGGTGCATCAGGCGGTCCGTCATCCGGTTAAAGCTGCGGGATAACTCTCCGATCTCATCTGTGCCCTGATAGACAGCTCTCTTCTCAAAATCCCCTCCTGCAATCCTTCCCGCAGTGCGGTTTAACTGCTCTATGGGGCTGGTCAGATATCTGGACAGCAAAAAAGCTGCCAGACCACCGATCACCAACAGACCTGCCAGCGCAATACCATATTGCCGCATCATACTACTCCGTTCTTCATAAATGCCGCTCAGATCCTTCAGGATCCCTAGATATACCGTATCTGCCGAATCCGTCGCCTGATCTGTGATGATGCTGAGCAGATAATAACACGTTCCTACCTTGCGGACACCGTAGACCTGATCTGCACCGGGATCCATAGTCCGGATCATTTCTTCCGCAAGAGTCCTGATCTCATCCTGCGGCAGCTTCAGGCTGCCCTCCAAGGTGATCGTGCCATCCGTTTCAAGTATCATACATTCCATACCGTTCTGATCCGTCATCCGTTCTGTTGCGGAATTTCCTGCCTGTATCCCAGCAAATTCCGCTCCGTATTTTTCCATGTTCTGATACACCATATCATAAATGGTCTGAAAGAGAAGGTTCTCTCGTTTTCCCTGCTCCGTCTCCCGTTCTAACATGCGGTTAAAATAGGAAAACAGCATAAAGCTTCCAAACAGCATGAAGGCTGCCGTAAGGAGTGCTGTGATGGAAAAAAATAATTTATACGTGAACTTCATTCAAACGATACCCCACCTTATATACCGCTATAATAATATTTTCCCAATGTAGCTTTTTCTTCAGCCGCTGTACATGCAGGTCCACCGTGCGGCTCTGTCCCATATATTCACCGCCCCATACGGTCTCGTATATAGTCTCCCGGTACAAAGCCCTGTTTTTATTTCTTGCAAACAATAACAGAAGATCAAATTCCTTCGGTGTCAGATAGATTTCTTCTCCATCCAGTGTCACTCTGTGGGATGCCGTATCTATAGTTACATTGTTGACCTGTATCATCGTCTCCGTCTTATGATATCTGCGCAGCACTGCCTCTACTCTGGCCAGAAGCTCCACGATCTCGAAAGGCTTCGGCAGATAATCATCTGCGCCCATGCGAAGCCCTTTTACTTTATGTTCCGTAGAACCCAAGGCTGTCAGAAAGATCACCGGAAGCTCACAGGCTTTCGCATAATCCATCAGTTCATAACCATTGATTCCCGGCAGCATGATATCCAAAAGTGCCAGATCGAATTTCTCCCGCTCCATAAGATCCGCTGCGGTCTGTCCGTCCGGTGCCCAGGTGCACTGGTACCCGGCTCTCGTCAGATTGATCCGGATCAGATTGGCAATGGGCTCCTCATCTTCTGCAATTAATATTCTAAGCATTTCCCTGTCCCTCGACCACATTTCATAAGCTCACGAATTCGTGCTATCGCACTCTGCATCCTGCTTCGCAGCCGCTTGTTTTTCTTTTGCACATATTTATATTATAGCATATCTCATCTTTGTATCCAATTTGTATCATCTATTTATTCGGCACTATTTTTTCGTCCGATCATACCATATATTAAATGAATTATTGGAAAGGATTGCTATGAAAGACTATTCTTTTGAAGAACATTTTGAAAAATATCCACTGGCCATGGCCTATGTTCCCTGGCAGCATTTCACCAAAATGTATGAGAATCTGGAAAAAGGCTACCAGGCGGGTACCATTTTTCCGGAGCTTGACAAACCTTTTACCGGAAGGAGATGCGTAAAATGAACAGTGAAGAAAAAATGCTGCACGACATCGGCATTGCCGACTTCGTTCTGACGGATCTGATGCTGTATCTGGACACTCACCCCACAGACCGGAATGCCATGGAGTATTTCAACCATTATGCCAGAATCAAGACACAGATGGAGCGGGAATTCTCCAGAGAATATTACCCCCTGCGGAAAGATCTGGCAGAAAGTAACAAGGAGTGGCGCTGGGGCAACGCTCCCTTACCCTGGGAAGGAGGATGTAACTGATGTGGAGTTATGAGAAAAGATTACAGTTCCCTGTAAATATCAAGGAACCCAATGCCAAACTGGCCCAGGTCATCATCTCCCAGTACGGTGGCCCCGACGGGGAAATGGGTGCCAGCATGCGTTATCTGTCCCAGCGTTATTCCATGCCCTTTAAGGAAGTGGCAGGACTGTTGACGGATATCGGAACTGAAGAGCTTGGACATTTGGAAATGGTTGCCACCATCGTTCACCAGCTGACCCGTGACCTCTCCATGGAAGAGATCGAGAAAAGCGGATTTGCCAATTATTATGTGGATCACACCATTGGTGTCTGGCCTCAGGCAGCAGGCGGTGTGCCCTTCAATGCCTGTGAATTTCAGGTAAAAGGAGACATCATCACAGATCTGCACGAAAGTATGGCTGCGGAACAGAAAGCCCGCTCCACCTACGACAACATTCTGCGCCTGATCAAGGATCCGGATGTCTGTGAACCCATCAAGTTCCTCAGAGCCCGGGAGATCGTCCACTACCAGCGCTTCGGTGAAGCCTTGCGCATTGCCCAGGATCACCTGAAC
>ULWA01001877.1_pt1 | contig 13663 bp, 12 predicted proteins | sample 1959991 | NCBI WGS metagenome assembly ULWA01 (sample SAMEA4835802, study PRJEB28245) | human gut metagenome | biome: gut microbiome; material: fecal sample | place: Denmark | collected 2008
ACAGCGAGATGGAACTTCTGAAACATCACTGCGAAGAGGAACTTGGCGTGCCTTTCGCTATCAATCGTACCTATGCCGAGGGTGGAAAGGGCGGAAAAGATATGGCACAACTTGTGGTGGATACCATAGAAAATCATCCCTCGCAGAAACCGCTCCACTTGACTTATTCCGACGATGATCCTATCCGTGTGAAGATAGAAAAAGTGGCCAAGACAATTTATGGCGCAGCTAGTGTGACCTTTGCCAAGCCAGCTTTGAAGCGCATCAAGTTGGCCGAAGAACATGGAATGGATCATTTCCCCGTGTGCATCGCCAAGACGCAGTTCTCCTTCTCAGCGGATGCCAAACAGTATGGTGCCGTGTCGGGATTCAACATTTTGATAAAGGACGTGGTGCTCAATGCGGGTGCCGAAATGATTGTGGCCATTGCAGGTGATATTTTGCGTATGCCTGGACTTCCCAAAGACCCGCAAGCCAACCATATAGACTTTGTGGACGGAGAAATTGTGGGGCTTAGCTAAGGAGAATTTAAAGTTGAAGAGTTGAAAAGTTTAGAAGTTAAGAGATCACTTTTCAACTCTTCAACTACTAATACTAAACAAATCTCTTAACTACTAAACTTTTCAACTTCTAAACTTCTACACCTCCATGAATATAGTAGACAGATTCCTAAAATACGTTGCCTTCGACACGCAGAGCGCTGAAGACGCTACCACCACGCCGAGTACGGCAAAACAACTGAAACTCGCAGAATACCTGCGCGACGAACTCACCCAGATGGGACTTACCGAGGTAGAGATGGACGAGAATGGCTATGTATATGCCACCCTTCCAGCTACTGCCGACCACGACGTGCCCACCATCGGTTTCATTTCGCATATGGATACAAGTCCCGACTGTTCGGGTGCTAATATTCACCCGCGCATTGTCAAGAGCTACGACGGCGGTGATATCGTGCTCGATGCTGAGGCCGGAATTGTTACCTCGCCTAAGAAATTTCCCGAACTTCTTGACCACGTGGGAGAGGATATCATCGTGACTGATGGACACACCTTGCTCGGTGCTGACGATAAGGCAGGTATTGCCGAAATTGTGCAGGCTATGGAATACCTCCTAGCTCATCCCGAAATAGCGCACGGAAAGGTGCGTGTGGGTTTCAATCCCGACGAAGAAATAGGACTCGGTGCCCATAAGTTCGACGTGAAGAAGTTTGGCTGTCAGTGGGGTTACACGATGGATGGTGGCGAGCTAGGTGAGCTTGAATACGAAAACTTCAACGCTGCTAGCGCCAAGATAGAAGTACGTGGTGTAAGTGTGCATCCTGGGTATGCTAAGGGTAAAATGATTAATGCGGCTCGCGTGGCAACTGAATTGGCCTCGCTCATCCCCGTGACGGAAACACCCGAACAGACCGTGGAATATGAAGGCTTCTTCCACTTACTTGGCATTGAGGGCAACGTAGAGAAGGCTTCGCTCTCATACATCATACGTGATCACGATCGGGCACGCTTCGAACAACGCAAACAGTTAGTGGAAAAAGCTGCCGGATGGATGAATCTACGCTATGGCGAGGGTACTGTAACGGCTACCATTTCTGACCAATATTACAACATGCGCGAGAAGATAGAACCCGTGCCTCACGTGGTCGACATCGTGGTGGAAGCCATGAAGGAATGTGGCATTCCTTCTAAAGTGCGTGCCATTCGCGGTGGCACAGATGGTGCTCAGCTCTCGTTTATGGGATTGCCGTGTCCTAATATCTTCGCAGGTGGGCTAAACTTTCATGGCCCTCACGAATTCCTGCCCATTCCCTCGATGGAAAAGGCTTCTGAACTCGTGGTGAAGATTATAGAACTTACGGCGAAGAAAAGATAAACTTCAAAACGATACAGACTTTTTAGATTCTTTATTTATAATGTCGATGCGGGACGCGTCGTCCACAGAAGAGATTGGGGTTCCCTTTCTTTTCTGTGGGCGACGCGTCCCGCGTTGGCAAAGAATATATGGTATAGCAGCTCGGAAATCTAGGCTAATGTATGTATTTCGTCTCTATCAATCATTGCTTAATGAGAAGTGAAGCACTCTAGAAGTAATGGTGCGTCCGTAGCTCGTGAAGGATGGGAATGTACGATGGTTTATCACTACATTCGGATTTTTCCGCAAGAAAATTTCGTATGCATGCCATTACCTCCTCATCGGTGAGCCCGGATGAAGTTCTCACTAGTTTATTGGCTCTGCGAAATGTTGTGTTGCCCTAACTCTTTCTAGGCGACGTTTGGGAACTTTGCATTTGCTGTTCCTAGATGTACATCTTTCCGTTTCCAGATGTACATCTTTCCGTTTCCAGATGTACATCTTCCCGTTTCCAGATGTACATCTTCCCGTTGTTCAACGCCCAGTGACTGATCGTTCACCGCCCAGTGACTGATCGTTCACCGCCCAGTGACTAAGCGTTCACCGCCCGGTGAACGATGGGAAAGTCTTCAACGAGGAACAGAATGGTCTAGTTTTTAGCTTGATAATGACGATGTTCAGGCTCTTTGTTCGCAGCTTATGCATTCATCCGTTCGCAAGGGTAAGATTCTATCTACGCAGAGAGAGAAGAATCTGCGTGTCCCGAAGAGAGACTGTACCTTTACGCCCAAAAAGCTAAGTAAAGGGGCATTCTCGCCGCTTTTGTTTTGTATTTCACTCTCCTTGCACTATTCCCGATTGCGCCGCAAGGTGGGCTGTCCAGTTCGGAAATCCAAATAAAAGCACGCTTTTATTTTGTATTTCACTCGCCTTGCACTACCTTTGCACTATAATCAAAACAAACGCTAAACAATGGAATACAACTTCAGAGAAATCGAACAGAAGTGGCAGCGTACGTGGGCCACCGAGAAGACATACCATGTGGAGATAGACGAGAATAAGAAAAAATTCTACGTGCTCAACATGTTTCCCTATCCCTCTGGTGCTGGCCTCCACGTGGGGCATCCCTTGGGCTATATTGCCTCCGATATTTATGCACGCTATAAGCGCTCATGTGGCTACAATGTACTCAACCCTATGGGGTACGATGCCTACGGACTTCCTGCTGAGCAGTATGCCATCCAAACGGGACAGCATCCTGCAGTGACCACCGAAACCAACATCAAGCGCTATCGCGAACAGCTTGATAAAATAGGTTTTTCGTTCGATTGGGATCGCGAAGTGCGCACCTGTGACCCGAAATACTATCACTGGACACAATGGGCTTTTCAGCAAATGTTTTCTCACTTCTACTGTAAGAAGTGTGAAAAGGCGCTTCCCATCTCTGAACTCGTAAAGCATTTTGAAGAAAAGGGTACAGAAGGCACCGAATCGTTGGCACAGAGCGAAGAACTTCACTTCTCGGCAGAGCAGTGGAAGCAGATGAGCGATGTGGAGAAGCAGCAGGTGCTCATGAACTATCGTATTGCTTATCTTGGCGAGACAATGGTAAACTGGTGTCCGAAACTCGGAACAGTGTTGGCCAACGATGAAGTGGTAGATGGCGTGAGCGAGCGCGGCGGCTATCCCGTGGTGCAGAAAAAGATGAAGCAATGGTGTCTTCGTGTGTCGGCCTATGCTCAGCGCTTGCTTGATGGACTCGATAAAATAGATTGGACAGACTCGTTGAAAGAGATTCAGCGTAGCTGGATTGGCCGAAGCGAGGGTACGGAAATGGAATTTTCCGTGAAGGATAGTGATGTGAAGTTTACTATCTTTACCACCCGTGCCGATACCATCTTCGGCGTGACTTTCATGGTGCTCGCTCCCGAGAGTGAGCTCGTGCAGCAACTTACCACAGAAACACAGAAAGCTGAGGTGGAAGCTTATATCGATGCTACGAAGAAACGCACTGAACGTGAGCGTATCTCTGATCGCCGCGTGACGGGTGTGTTTACAGGCGCTTATGCCATCAATCCATTTACAGGCGATGAAATCCCTGTCTGGGTGAGCGATTACGTGCTGGCTGGCTATGGCACAGGTGCTATTATGGCTGTGCCTGCTCACGATTCGCGCGACTATGCCTTTGCTCGCCATTTCCAACTCCCCATTATTCCCTTGATAGAGGGTGCCGACGTGAGCGAAGAGAGCTTTGATGCCAAGGAAGGCATCGTAATGAACTCTCCCGCAGAAGGCAAACAGACGCTCCATGGATTCTCTCTCAACGGACTGAATGTGAAAGAGGCCATTGCCGCAACTAAGAAATTTGTGACGGAGAATCATCTCGGTCGTGTCAAAGTGAACTTCCGCCTGCGCGATGCTATCTTTTCTCGTCAGCGCTATTGGGGGGAACCTTTCCCCGTATACTATAAGGATGGTATGCCTCAGATGGTACCTGCCGAATGCTTGCCTTTGGAACTTCCCGAAGTGACAAAATTTCTTCCCACTGAGACTGGCGAACCTCCCTTAGGCAATGCCACCCGTTGGGCTTGGGATACAGAAAATAATTGCGTGACGGACAATGCTCGCATTGACAATGTCAAAGTGTTCCCTCTTGAACTCTCTACGATGCCTGGCTTTGCAGGTTCTTCTGCTTACTACTTGCGCTATATGGACCCGAGCAATGATATGGCGCTCGTGGGCAAGGATGCTGATGAATATTGGCAGAACGTCGACCTCTACATTGGTGGATCAGAACATGCCACTGGACACCTTATCTATAGCCGATTCTGGGATAAATTCCTCTTCGATCTCGGTATATCTTGCAAGGATGAACCTTTCCAGAAATTGGTCAATCAGGGTATGATTCAGGGACGTTCCAACTTTGTATATCGCATCAAAGATACCAATACCTTCGTAAGCCTCGGTCTAAAGGATCAGTATGATACTACGCCCATCCACGTAGATGTGAACATCGTACAGAACGATGTGCTCGATGTGGAAGCTTTCAAGCAGTGGCGCCCAGAATATAGTACAGCTGAGTTTGTCCTAGAGGATGGCAAGTACGTTTGCGGATGGGCTATCGAGAAAATGTCGAAGTCGATGTACAACGTGGTCAATCCCGACATGATTGTTGAGAAGTATGGTGCTGATACACTGCGTCTCTACGAAATGTTCCTCGGCCCAATCAATCAGAGTAAGCCTTGGGATTCAAATGGTATTGATGGTTGCTTCCGCTTCTTGCGCAAAGTATGGAATCTCTTCTATCCGAAGAATGGTGATTGGGCCGTGACCGACGATGCGCCCACAAAGGAAAACCTCAAGACGCTGCATAAGCTCATCAAGAAAGTGAGTGAGGATGTCGAAGTGTTCTCGTACAACACGTCTATCCCAGCCTTTATGATAGCCGTGGGTGAGTTGGCTCAGCAGAAGTGTACAAGCCGCGAAGTGTTGCAGCAAGTAGTCGTATTGCTTGCTCCGTTTGCTCCGCACATAGCCGAAGAACTTTGGCATACGTTAGGCAATAACACCACTGTGTGTGATGCACAATGGCCCCAGTATGATGAGCAGTATCTTAAGGAAGACTCACAGACTCTCTCTATTTCGTTCAACGGCAAGACACGCTTTACGCTTGAGTTCCCTGCAGATGCTTCTAAGGAATACATTCAAGAAACAACCCTTGCCTCGGAGCAGGCGCAGAAGTATCTCGAGGGTAAGCAGGTGGTCAAGGTAATCGTGGTGCCGGGACGCATCGTTAATATTGTCATCAAGTAGGAGGGCATACGCTCTTCGGCTTTAGTACATACAACTACACAATGGCAAAAATGTTTAAGACTTCCATTGGACAGGATATCCGCGACTACGTGGTAATCACTCTCGGTTTGGTGATGTATGCTATCGGGTTTACCTGTTTCCAGTTGCCCTACGAAATCACCACTGGCGGCCTTGCTGGTGCAGGTGCTGTATTATTCTATGCCACAGGGTTTCCTGTGCAGTACACCTTCTTCGCGGCAAACATACTTCTGCTTGCCGTAGCCATCAAGGTGCTGGGTTGGCGCTTTTGTCTCAAGACTATTTACGCCGTGTTTATGCTCTCATTCTTGCTCGGTGTGGTGCAAGAGATTATGATTCATTTGGGAGAAACGCGCTCAGACATGTTTCCCGATATCAATCCACGTAGCCACTTGCCACAGGTGGTTCAGGGGAATGCCTTTATGTCGTGCATCCTAGGTGCTGCGCTCGAGGGTATCGGTGTAGGCTTTGTATTCCTCCACAATGGTTCGACGGGTGGTACGGATATCATCGCTTCTATCATCAATAAGTATAAAGACGTTACTCTCGGACAAATGATGATGCTCTGCGACATAATTATCATTACCACAGCCTTCTTCCTGCCCGATGGTGATGTCGATAAACTACTCTATGGCTACTGCACGTTGATTATCCTTAATTTAATGATTGACTATGTAGTGGATCGTGGACGCCAATCAGTGCAATTCCTCATTTTCTCTCGTCAGTATGATGACATCGCGGCAGCTATCAGTGCTACTCACCGCGGCGTGACTGTACTTGATGGTCAGGGATGGTATACCAAGCAAGAGCGCAAGGTGCTCGTTGTGCTAGCCAAAAAGCGCGAAAGTACCAATATATTTCGTATCATCCAGGGTATTGACCCTAATGCCTTCGTGTCGCAGTCGAAGGTAATAGGTGTGTTTGGCGAAGGATTCGACCGCATTAAGGTAAAGGCGAATAAGAAAGAAGAACAAACCACTAAGGAATTATAAGTAAAGCTATCATACACCAAGCATGAATATTCTACACGCTAAGGAGTGGCCTTCGCTGGTATTCGCTACCAATAATGAGCATAAACTCTCTGAAATACGAGCTATCTTTGCCAATACATTACACATTCTTTCGCTTGCTGACATTGACTGTCACGACGATATTCCCGAAACCGCTGATACGCTTGAGGGCAACGCCTTAATCAAGGCACGATGGGTGAAAGAGAAGTATGGCTATGATTGCTTTGCCGATGATACGGGTCTAGAAGTTTGTGCTCTTGGCGGACGTCCGGGAGTACATACGGCACGTTATGCTTTCCCTGATCGTCACGACCCCGAGGCAAATACGCAAAAACTCCTTGCTGAACTCAAGGATAAGAATGATCGCTCAGCACAATTTCGCACCGCCATCGCGCTGATAAAGGATGGTGAAGAACATGTGTTTGAAGGGGTGGTTCGAGGCGAGATTGCCACAGAAAAACGTGGTAATGAGGGATTCGGCTACGATCCCGTGTTTATACCCGAAGATACGGGACGAACCTTTGCCGAACTCGGCACAGAGGTAAAAAACAAAATATCTCATCGAGCACGCGCTGTGGCTCGACTAGTAGATTTCTTGCAAAGCAAGTAAGCTTTCTCTTCTTGATAGGGGGCATACGCTTCGGAGGATACGCATGCGCTATATTTATGATAGTGCCTCATACAATAATGAATAAGCTTGATGCGTTATTATATTATTGACTGATGTTTCCTCTCATCTAAACAACGATTCGCCTCAAGCAGAGCGCACACACCTATTCATATAGTAGATAGCAGGACATAGATTCCTGCTATTCTGCTTTTAAAGCACACAATAATAATCACAGCACCTTACAACCCATGCGATTATGAAGAAGACGCTGTTTCTTTTATTCCTACTCCTTTATTCGTTTACCTCCGTGGCACAGTCGCGGTGGAACTACTATTTATCTTATCAAAACGCTACGCAAGTGGTGGCAAGTGGCAATAATGTTTATGCCGTGTTCAACGGACATTTGCTTGCCTACGATGCAGAAAGTCAATCAACCTTCACCATCGACAAACTCTCATGTCCGCTTTCGGGCTTTAATGTGCGCTACATTGGGTGGAGCGATACGCAGAAGTGTCTCGTAACGCTCTATGAAGATAATAATATCGATCTTATCTATCCCAAAGATGGTGATGCTGGCACTGGAGAATTTAGTATAGTGAACATTCCGCAGGTGAAAAGTTTCACGGATTATCAGTTACAGGTGAATAAAATCAATGTTAGCGGCGATTGGGCCACGCTCTCTACCGACCATGGCATTGTGCTTATCAACTTGGCTCGTCGCGAGGTACAGGGTAACTATGCCATAGGCAGTGGCGTGAGTGATGCCGTAGTGGTAGGAAAGCGTATTTATGCCTCGAAGTCGGGAGCCATCTATAGTGCACTGCTCACAGACAATCTATACAGTCTGTCGGGCTGGACGGTGAAGATTCCTTCTGTCACAGTGAATCAGATGCTTGCTAGTGTGGATGGGAGCATTTATCTGCTCACCTCTCAAGGCAGCACTGATGGCAATGTCAGATCGGGATTGAACCGACTCGTGGTGGATGCAGAGGGGCAGGTAAGTGTACATCACATTACAGACTGGGCGATGACATTGGCGTCAATTAACGGAAAGGTAATGCAGTTTGCGTTGCCTGGTCATGTACTCGTGTATCATGCCGATGCTCCAGAGGTAGATTATAGCGACCTTAGCATGAACGAGGCTCCCTATGCGATAGCGAGCTTGAGTAGTGGAAAAATATTGGCGGCCTGTGGCTACGGTGGATTGAAAGTATACACTGCACCTAAGGGACAAGGCGCTCTGACGCAACCCGAAGGAAGTATAGGTGGATTTGGTCCGCGCCACAGTGGAAGCTTCTCCGTGGCAATCAATAATGGCAACTTGTATGTATGCGGTGGCCGAGTAGGCGGCAGTGGACGACATGAGGGATTCTTTGGTCGCTACGATGGTAATAGCTGGAACGACATGGAAGAAGATCGCATCATTAGTGAGCAAAACTGGGATGGTTGTGGCTTAAATGCTGCTTACAAAAACCTGAGCCACGTGGCATTTGATCCGCGCGAGGACAATCATGCCATGGTATCAAGTTATGCCAATGGATTGTATGAATACAATGGTGATAAGTTCTCAATGCTCTATAATTGCGATAATAGTCCGATAAAGAAACCCGAAAAAGTGGATTATAGCTCGCGCAACAAGTATGCCCTCATCGGAGGATGTGTCTATGATGCAGAAGGAAATCTCTGGTTTACTAACAACTACTGTGACACAATCCTCGTGGTGAAAAAGACGGATGGCTCATGGCAGCGTATTTTTACCGATGATACGAAGCAACAGAACTATGCCGAAAAACTTATGTTCGACTCACGTGGATGGCTCTGGGGAAACGTGCGCGTCAGTACGTCAGAGCAAACGAGTGGCTTCTTCTGTCTCGACTATAACGGCACCATTAGCAATCAACGTGATGACCGTAGCAAATTCCGAAATTCAGCGGTGAATGAAGATGGAACCACTTGCTCGCTTACGGGAGTCTATGCCATAGTGGAGGATAAGAATCAGCATATTTGGATAGGATGCTCAGAGGGTGTGTTTGAAATAGAAGATCCCGAAATGATGTTTTCCGCCTCGGGATTCACCGTGAACCAGCCCAAGGTGCCTCGCAATGATGGAACGAACTATGCCGACTATTTGCTTACAGGCGTTACCACTTCGGCTTTGGCTGTAGATGGAGGCAATCGTAAGTGGATTGGTACGATGGGAGGTGGCCTCTATCTTGTAAGTGCGGATGGAACAGAAATCATTAGTCATTTCACAACAGATGACACACCGATTCTCTCCAACAATATCTTCGACCTAAAAATCGATGATGCAACAGGTGTGCTTTATATCGCTACCGACGAAGGGCTTTGTAGCTATCGTACCAATGTGACAGCTCCCATCTCCACGCTTAGCAAGAACAATATAAAGGTATATCCCAACCCTGTTCGTCCAGAATATAGCGGAGTGGTTACCATAAGTGGTATTCCGCAAGGAGCAGAAGTAAAGGTGATGACCACAGGTGGACAACTCGTGGCGAGAGGAAACGCAGTAGGCGGTAGTTGGCAATGGGACCTTACGCAGCAAAATACGGGACAGCGCGTTGGCGCTGGATTATATTACCTCATGGTGGCCACTGCCGATGGTAAACAAAGTGCAGCCTCAAAGGTGGTCATTATTTAAAAAGTCGGTAGCACTACCGAACCACCAGTGACGAGTGCGCAGACTTCTTGAAAAAAGCAATATAAGCCATGTGGCATAGAAACATTTTAGTCTGTAAATGAGTAAGAAATACCTCCAATGGTGGCGTTTATAGGCACGAAAAGCATTTTTTTTGCCGTTGTGCAACAAAAAAAGTAAAAAATACTTGCAACTTCACCCGCCATACACTATTTTTGCTTATGAAACAAGTGCCTACAATGGCCACAGCATGGGAAATGTGGCATTCTTTTCGGATATTTGTTGTGCTCTGTACAATGGACATTCTAAGTGATAAAGCTTTTTCCCTTTTGAGATGAGGCATGTTAGTGTGGCTCCCTAAATCGACAATCATTTAATTTATACTTTATTTATGAACAAGACTGAACTCGTAAATGCCATTGCAGCCGAAGGTTTGAGCAAGGCAGATTCTAAGAAAGCTCTCGAAGCAACTCTCAAAGCTATCTCTGGTGCTCTTCAGGGCGGTGATAAGGTAAGCATCCCTGGCTTTGGTACATTTTCTGTAAATGAACGTGCCGCTCGTGAAGCTTATAACCCCGCTAAGGGTGAAAAGACTACTATCCCCGCAAAGAAGGTAGTAAAGTTTAAGGCCGGTTCTGAACTCGCTGGTAGCGTAAATAAGTAATCTATGTCTATACGAGATTTGCACTAGTCTTAGTGCAAGTAATTAACGCTAAAAAGGCTCACATCAATGCAACTTTTGCATCTGATGTGAGTTTTTTGTATCTAACCGATATCCAGATTGGTATTGTCTTAATGTAAGCATCCCATTCAATACGGCTTGAATGGGATGCTTACGAGAAGGGGTCTTATCTATAATAATTTTTTTCGATGTCTTTCATCGCTTTGCGGTGGGCATATTTATCCCTTTGGCTGTGCTTGAATGCTCCGTGAATGGTATTGTAGGATTGGTCGTACCAATAGTTGTATCGTTGTTCGTAGTATTCATCGGAGGCGTTCTTGCCTTTTTTGCTTGGGCTATTTGCTCTTCCCGATATTTGGGGTCGATGGCCATGCGTATGGTCCCGTATAGAATCCAAATGGCGAGGAGGGCGAGTACTGTTAGAAAGAATGGCATGATGTGTAAGGTTTTAGGGGTTATGTTGTGGCAAAGATAGCTTTTTTCCCTTAACGGATACACATGGCTGCTGCTTTTTTATCACCCTCTCTGCCTGTCTGTGAGGTTATCGAAAGCTCCTGCGAATTGGTCGCCGAGGATGTTGGCAAGGTGGTTTTTGAGCACTTCTACGGAGATGTACCATGAGCGGTTGAACCATGGGCGGCGTTCTCGGGGCTTGCCCATGTGGTGTAGCGTTCGGTAGGCTTTGCCGAGGAACTCGAGGTCTCCTCCGTTGTCGTGGCGGTAGCCGTTGCCTACGCCGAGGTCTACGTAAATGCCATACTCGAGGAATCGGAATGTGAGGTTTTGCTTGCCTGGTGTGAGGTCTGTGGCTTCGGCCATCTAAGCACTCGCACGCACGGAGAGGTGATTGAAATATTCCGAGCGGTGAAGGTCGTTGTCGGGGATCACAAGGCTCATCCGCTGACGATTGGCACGCGCATCACCTTCGGCCACGGGCGAGGTAGCACGGGAGCCCTCCCCACGGGGACGGCGAGATAGCAAGCGAGACAGCAGCCTGTTCTCATAACTCTGCACAGGGAATTTCACGGGGTTGCCCAATGCATGCGTGAGCCACTGAGCTAAGTAATAGGGAAGAAGAATTGAGACGGTTATGCCTTTCATTATTGAGAGAGAATTACTAAGGTAATAAAGAAATATTTATTTTTCTTGCGTTTTTACTTGCGTAATAACCAAACGTTTATCATCTTTGCATTGCATTTAAGAAAGATATCTTTGATTTGCTTCTTGAAGCAATCGAGATGATGAGCAAGGAAGATGACTGATGATGGATGCCTGCCTCGTGATAGGGGCGGGCTCTATCCCTTGTCGGTCGCCATATATGATAACTTAAAAAGAACACTTATGAAACAGGTTATTAAGGACGCTCTAGATGAGTGTTGGTCTCTATTTGTTGAGGGAAAAATGGATGAAAGCGATGCAATGCTTTCGGAGGCTATTGCAATGGCTGAGAGTGAAGATGAACGGCTCGAGGTGGGCCAGTATGTGCACAACCATATCTTAACGAGACGGAAGGCGAAACGTTCGGACGTGGATGTGTGTGCGCTGCTCTCGGAGGTGAAGGACTTTGTGCGGTTGGCTCCCTTGGCAGAAAGGTATTTTGGAAAGGGCGGAGCATGGCTCTCGCAAAGAATCAATGGCAATCTCGTCAATGGCAAGCCCGCATCGTTCACCTCTTCCGAGTTGCAGAATCTGTCAGCAGCATTGGCAGATGTAGGAATCCATCTGATAAGCGCATCCCGAGCCATCAAACAGAGCATTTGACAATCTGCCTCGCCTATTTTACAGCGTTATGCTGATAGCGAAACAGGCAATGCTCTCCCTGTTATCTCCAACCCAAAAATGAACTTATATATCAAGGAGGTGTGCCGTCAATGCGACATAAACGAATTCTTGACAGACACCTATTATATAGGAGGGAAGAAATATGAGGAAACGAAGGAAAAATGGCAAATGGTAGGAACGCATAGCGGTAGGCGCACTTTTATCTGCAATGCGCTAATGCTGGGAATTGCTCCTAATGTTGTAATGAAATGGACAGGGCTCTCTGATTACAAGAGCATGCAGCCTTATATAGATATAGCGGACGAAGCTAAAAAAACGGCTATGGACTTGTTTAACAAGTAGCCATAACCGTTAATTTTGCACGCATAATTTATAACTTACTGATAATCAGCGTGGTTTGTGCGCCTGATAGGACTCGAACCTACACGTCTCGCGACACCAGATCCTAAGTCTGGCGCGTCTACCAATTTCGCCACAAGCGCTAAATGTGGTGCAAAGGTAATATTTGTTGAGCGATAGACAAAATGTTTTGAAAGAAAAAATGGAAAAGGAGTAGAAAATGATGAGAAAGTGTGTGCTTGGATAGGGAATAATAGGTATAAAGCAAGGGAGACTAGAAATAAGTTGCAGTGTATGTACAAAGAAGGCCATAGAGGATTATCTCTCCGGAGTAGATATGGGCGATAAGGCGGTCGGCGTTGTAGGAGGAGTCTGGGACGATGCCGCCTGATGAGAATTTGTGACTTCCTATGTTGGCGATGGCTTCTCTGCTTTTGGCAGTGGTGTTGGCGATGGATGCTGAGGTGTCGGCTTGCGTTGTCGCGGCGGATGTCTGATGGACAGCTGAGTTGGTGTGTGAGTGCTTGTGAATTGCGGTCGAGTGCTTCGGTTTCTTCGTTGGTGTTGTCGACGAGTTTGCCTATCTAATTCATGAGTGCTTCTGCGCCGAAGCTGAGTGCGGTGAGTGACTGTATGGCTTCGGACGAGATGGGTTGCAAACTGTTCTTTATCGTCGGCGGTGAATAAGTTTATTAACTGTTCTAATGAAGAGGAGAAACAAATAAAAAAGCTGACTTGCATAATGCAAATCAGCTATAGTATAATGTGCTCGAAGCGAGACTCGAACTCGCACGGACATTTCTGCCCAAAGGATTTTAAGTCCTTCGTGTCTACCATTCCACCATTCGAGCGACCTAGAGCGGAAAACGAGACTCGAACTCGCGACCCCAACCTTGGCA
>ULWA01018894.1_pt1 | contig 13410 bp, 8 predicted proteins | sample 1959991 | NCBI WGS metagenome assembly ULWA01 (sample SAMEA4835802, study PRJEB28245) | human gut metagenome | biome: gut microbiome; material: fecal sample | place: Denmark | collected 2008
AGGTAGATACACCTCAGAACCTTTACAATACACCTAACAACATTTTCGTTGCTGGTTTCATTGGTTCACCTCAGATGAATCTTATCGACGCTACAGTAGCTCAGGAAGGTTCACAGGCAGTTCTTAAGATGAGCGAAGAAGTTGTTATCAAACTTCCAGCTGAAAAGAGCAAGAAGCTTATCGATGAAGGTTATGTTGGAAAGACAGTTGTAGTTGGTATCCGTCCAGAAGACGTTAAAGATGATCCAGAATTTATCGCTGCTCATCAGGATACTAAGTTTAAGTCAACAATCAGAGTATATGAATTACTTGGTGCTGAAGTTAACCTTCACTATGAAATCGGTGATGTTACATGTACAGCTAAGGTTAATCCTAGAACAACAGCTCGTCCAGGTGATGAAGTTGAATTCGCTATGGATGTTGCAAGACTTCATGTATTTGATAAGGAAACAGAAATGGTAATTACTCACTAATTACTATACATAATTAGATATTTGTATTATTCAAATATAATTATTTTATAAAATTTAGAGGAAGTGTATAATTTCTATACATTTCCTCTTTTTTTTTTTGTCATTTTGCTTTACAATGATATAGTAAATGTCAAAAAGATGCGAAGGAATGGAGTATAATATGATTTCAAATCAGATTTTACAGACAACCGTTGATGGGTTAAAAGAAATATCACGAGTTGATTTATGTGTTATTGATGCAGAGGGCAAGGTTGTAGCTAAGACATTTGATAATGTTGCTGAATGTACAGCAGATGCACTTGTATTTATAGATTCACCAGCAGATAGTCAGGTGGTTAATGGATATCAGTTCTTTAAGGTTGTTGAAGATGGCAATCTTGAGTATATAATATTGGCTAAGGGAACAACTGATGATGTATTTATGTTAGGAAAGCTTGCAGCATTTCAAATACAGAATCTTTTAGTTGCTTATAAGGAAAGATTTGATAAGGATAACTTTATAAAGAATCTTCTTCTTGATAATCTTCTAAGGGTTGATATGTATACAAGAGCTGAGAAGCTTCATATTGATACGGATGTAAAGAGAGTTGTATATATTATTGAGACTAAGCACGAGAAAGATATTAATGCATTAGAGACAATAAGAACTTTATTTGCTTCAAGAACAAGGGATTTTATCACAGCAGTTGACGAGAAGAGTATAATACTTGTCAGAGAGGTTAAGAGTAATGAAACTTACGAAGACCTTGATAAGACAGCAGAAGTTATTATAGATATGTTAAATACAGAGGCTATGAGTTCTGCTCATATTGCTTATGGTACTATTGTTAATGATATAAGAGAAGTATCACGTTCTTACAAGGAAGCTAATATGGCTCTTGATGTAGGCAAGATATTCTATAGTGACAAGAATGTTGTTGCATATAACAGACTTGGTATTGGACGTTTAATATATCAGCTTCCACTTCCACTTTGTCAGATGTTCATAAGAGAGATATTTGACGGAAAGTCACCTGATGATTTAGATGAGGAGACATTATCAACAATTAACAAGTTCTTTGATAACAGCCTTAATGTATCAGAGACATCAAGACAGTTATATATCCACAGAAATACTCTTGTATACAGACTAGATAAGCTTCAGAAGACTACAGGTCTTGATTTGAGAGTGTTTGATGATGCCATAACATTTAAGATTGCACTTATGGTAGTTAAATATATGAAATATATGGAAAGTAAAGATACATACTAATTTGGAGGAATATTAACAATGATTATAATGGAAGATGTTACCAAAACGTATACATCTGGAGTTCCTGCTTTGAACGGAATTAATCTTCACGTTCAGAAAGGAGAATTCGTATTTATAGTAGGTAAGAGTGGTTCAGGTAAGTCAACTCTTATAAAGCTTCTTCTTAAGGAACTTGACCCAACATCGGGTAAGATATACGTTAATAAAAAGTACCTTAATAAACTTACAAGAAAGAAGTTACCATATCTTAGAAGAGATATCGGTGTTGTATTTCAGGATTTCAGACTTTTACCAGATCGTAATATATACGATAATATTGCATTTGCACAGAAAGTTGTCGAAGCTCCTAATAAGAAGATTAAGAGCAGGGTTCTTGCTATGCTTTCAATGGTAGGACTTCTTGATAAGTATAAGTCATTTCCTAATGAGTTATCAGGTGGTGAACAGCAGAGAGTTGCCATAGCCAGAGCACTGGTTAATAAGCCAGCTATATTATTGTGCGATGAGCCTACAGGTAACCTTGACCCAGCTAATTCTAATGAGATTATGAAGATATTAGATCAGGTTAACAAGCAGGGAACAACAGTACTTGTTGTTACTCATAATATGGAGATAGTTCAGCAGATGAAGAAGAGAACTATTACTATGAGCGAAGGCAAGATTATCAGTGATTTGGAAAAAGGTGGTTATTTCTATGAAGATTAGATCGTTATTTTATCATATTAAAGACGGATTAAAGAACATCTATCGTAATAGATTGTTCTCTCTTGCGTCTATAGCAACAATTACAGCGTGTATATTCCTTTTTGGTGTATTCTATGCACTTGTATCCAATTTTCAGTATATGATTCATAAGGCTGAGAATGAAGTATGTGTAACAGTATTTTTCGATGAAGGACTTACAGACGCAGATATTAAGAAGCTTGGCGATACGATAAGCCAGCGTAATGAAGTGTCAAGAATTCATTATACATCAGCTGATGAAGCGTGGGAGAATTACAAGGCTGAGTATTTTAAAGATTACCCAGAACTTGCAGAGGGTTTCAAGGATGATAATCCTCTTGCTAATTCTTCATCATATGAGATATATCTTAATGAAGCTTCAAGTCAGGCTACACTTGTAACATACCTTGAAAATCTTGATGGTATAAGACAGGTTAACCGTTCAGAGGCAACAGCAAGTGGACTTGCCAGTGCCGCAAGACTTGTTAGTTACATAACAATAGCAATTATAGTTATTCTTCTTGCAGTATCTATATTCCTTATTACTAACACAATTGTAATAGGTATTACTGTCCGTAAAGAAGAGATTTCTATTATGAAGTATATAGGTGCTACAGATGCGTTTGTTAATGCACCATTTTTCGTAGAAGGTATTGTAATTGGACTTGTTGGTTCAATTATTCCAATAGTTATTCTTAGATTTGTATATGAGAATATTATTAATTTTGTTATGAATAAGTTCTCGATACTTCAGAATATTCTTGCATTTATGCCGGTTAATGATGTATTCAGAATACTGGTTCCAGTAGGAATTCTTCTTGGTATCGGAATAGGTGCATTAGGAAGCTTCTTTGCCGTAAGAAAGCATGCTAATGTATAGCAGATAATATTAGCCAGACATAGGACTGCTGCATTGAATTATATGATTATGTATTATATATGAAGATTATATTATGTGATTGTATATGATATGTGGAAGTCCTATTTAAAAATAAAAATGGTATCCTACAGTATAGATTGTTATGCTATTGTTAAGCGGCTGTTTGTATGCATTTTATAAATGGTTTGGCTGAATGGAGGAGTTGTATGAGGAGAGCATTAGCAAAAAGGCTTATTCCATTGTTGATGGTACTTGTGCTTGTAATACCATATTTTGCAGTGTCATATTATGATGTATATGGAGATGATAAGCAGAATCTCAATGATGCTAACAGCAAGAAAAAAGATTTGCAGAGCCAGTATGAACAGACAGAGAAAATAATTGAAGACTTAAAGGCACAGAACGATGATATGATAGCTTATATTGCCCAGCTTGATGCACAGATGTCCAGTGTTGATGGCGAGCTTAATGAGGTTAATGAGCAGGTTGAGCAGATAGAGGCTGAGATAGCGGATACAGAAGAAAAGCTTGCACAGGCAGAGATAGAGGCAGAAGAACAGTATAGTTCAATGAAGCTTAGAATTCAGTTTATGTATGAACATAATGATGAAACATATTTTGCATTGCTTATGAATTCCCAGAGTATGGGTGATATGCTTAATAAGGCGGAATATATTACAAAAATCTCACAGTATGACAGGGAAATGCTTGAAAAATATAATGCTACTGTTACTTATATAACTGTCGCCAAAGCACAGTTAGAAACGGACAGGGAGACACTTGTAACCAAGCAGGAGGAGCTTGAAGATAAGAGAGCTTCACTTTCACTGCTTGAGTCAACCAAGAAGAGTGAAATGGCTTCATTACAGAAGAATAAGCAGCAGCAGGAGAATTATAAAGCTAAGATAGAAGCTGATATAAAGGCTCAGGACGAATATATTGCCAAGATAGAGGCAGAGATTAAGGCCAAGGAGAATAGTGGAAGTGCCAATGTTGTAAAATATGATGGTGGAAAGTTCAAGTGGCCTACAGAGTCAACAAGGATAACCTCACCTTATGGTGATACAGAGGGCAGAAGCTCTCCGCATAAGGGAATTGATATCGGTGCACTTAACAGAGGCGTTGCGGGTGATGCTATATATGCGGCATATGATGGTGATGTGGTAATTGCGACATTTAGTTCATCAGCTGGTAATTATATTATGATTAATCATGGTGGTGGATTGTATACAAGATATCTGCATGCTTCAAAGCTTCTTGTCAGTGCAGGAACACATGTAACTAAGGGACAGAAGATAGCACTTATGGGAACAACTGGTGATTCTGACGGAGTTCATCTACATTTTGATGTAAGATATAACGGAAGTTATGTTTCACCTTGGAACTACTTAAGCAAATAAATATTAATAAATGCAGAGGCATATAGGTATGGACAATCAAAATAACAACATTTATTCAAATGATAATGTCAATAGTGATGATTTTAATGCTGGTGATAACATTAATGTAATTAATAATGTTAATGCAGATAATGACATTAATGCCGGAAACAGAATTAATAATAGTGCTTCGGATAATCGTGTAAATATTGGTGATTTGTATGGAATGAATGATTTAAGAAGAAATGCACAGCCGCCAAGAAAGAAGAAATCACAAGGCTTTGCAAGTGGAATGATTATCGGTGCTGTATCAGCATTTATGGCTGTTATACTTCTAATATTAAGTGTGGCAGCAGTGTGTATAGCTAAAGGCTACATTCATATAGGTGTTAATGGAGATGTATATATACAATCTGATGCAGTCACAGATTCAGACGGAATTGGAAGTGAGGTAGAAGGCAAGCTTAATGCAATTGATTCTGTGCTTGAATCCTTTTATTTTGGTGATGTAGATGATGAAACCGCCAAAGATAACATTTACAAGGCGTATCTTAGTTCATATGGTGACAAGTATACCATGTATTATACAGCGGATGAATATAAAGCCTTAAAGGAGTCAACAAATGGCAAGTTCTATGGCATAGGAGCAGTCTGCCAGCTTAGCGGTGAAGGTGGTGTTCTTCTTGTAGATGTATATGATAATGGGGCAGGTTATCAGGCTGGACTCAGGAGTGGCGACAGGGTTGTAAATGTTGATGGCAGGGACATAACAGATATGGAGCTTTCATCAGCCGTTGCACTTATTAAAGGCGACAAGGGTACATCTGTCACGCTGGAGGTCATTCGTGGAACTGAGCGACTGACATTTTCTGCGGTAAGAGATGCTGTTGAAGCAAAGACAGTGTCATATACACTTCTTGATAATAATATAGGTTATCTTTCGATATCACAGTTTGAGGAGGTAACAACAAAGCAGTTCAAGGCGGCTGTTGAAGATTTGCAGTCACAGGGTATGAAAGGACTTGTAATTGATATAAGAAACAATCCAGGTGGATTGCTTGATACGGTTGTAGGTATGCTTAAATATATGCTTCCTGACGGACTTATTGTGTATACAGAGGATAAGCAGGGCAATAGAAAAGAGTATAAAGGTCAGGATAATGATGAGTTCAATCTGCCACTGGCAGTTATTGTAAATGGCAACAGTGCCAGTGCCTCAGAGATATTTGCAGGTGCTATACAGGATTATGGCAAAGGAACGATAATTGGAACCCAGACATATGGCAAAGGAATTGTGCAGACAGTTAAACCACTTACAGATGGAAGTGCAATAAAGTTCACAATTGCCAAGTATTTTACACCAAAGGGTCAGGATATACACAGAAAAGGTGTTACTCCGGATATGGTAGTGGAATATGATACTGATGCAGATGTTGATACCCAGCTTGATGCGGCAATTAAGAATGTGGAAGCACAGATTAATTAAATATATGCAAATGGAAAATATATAAATTACAGTAAGCCTGATGGCTGATATGCAGATTGGCAGTTTGTTGAAATCTGTTGTGTATCAGCAGTCAGGTGATTTTTGTTATAAAATGAAACAAATGTTCTGTTTTTGATAGACAAAGGCATTTATTTGTAGTAAAATCAATATATAAGGTAAATACTATTAAATAATATTGTTGTTGACTATTTTACTATAGATTAACGAAGGGAGAATTGTTATGGAATTCAAGTTACACGCTCCTTATAAACCGACAGGAGATCAGCCCCGTGCAATAGAGAAGCTTGTGCAGGGATTTGAAGAGGGTAATCAGTTCGAGACACTTGTCGGTGTTACAGGCTCTGGTAAGACATTTACTATGGCGAACATAATACAGCATGTACAGAAGCCTACTCTTATAATCAGTCATAATAAAACATTAGCAGCTCAGCTGTACTCTGAGATGAAAGAGTTCTTTCCTGAGAATGCAGTAGAGTATTTTGTATCCTATTATGATTATTATCAGCCAGAGGCTTATGTGCCACAGAGCGATACTTATATAGCCAAGGATTCTTCGATTAATGACGAGATAGATAAGTTAAGACATTCAGCAACAGCGGCACTGTCTGAAAGAAATGATGTAATCATAGTTGCTTCAGTTTCATGTATATATGGATTAGGTGCACCTATTGATTATAAGAATATGGTTATCTCACTTCGTCCAGGTATGGAAAAAGACAGAGATGAGATGATAAGAAAGCTTATAGATATACAGTATATGCGCAATGACCAGGATTTTAAGCGAGGAACATTCAGGGTAAGGGGAGATGTTGTAGAGATATATCCGTCAGCTTCCAGTGGAGATGCTGTGAGAGTAGAGTTTTTTGGTGATGAGATAGACAGGATAAGCGAGATTGATTCTCTTACCGGTGAGGTTAAATGTAACCTTGACCATGTTGCTATATTTCCTAATTCACATTATGTTGTTGAAAAAGAGAAGATGGAAAAGGCGATTGAGAATATTAAGAAAGAGCTTGCAGAGAGAATAGAGTATTTCAAGAGTGAGGATAAACTTCTTGAGGCACAGAGAATAGAAGAACGAACGAACTTTGATATAGAGATGATGCAGGAAACAGGCTTCTGTTCAGGTATTGAGAATTATTCAAGACATTTAGCAGGGCTTCCGGCAGGGTGTCCACCATATACGCTCATGGACTATTTTCCAGATGATTTTATGATTATTGTCGATGAATCACATATAACTATTCCACAGATAAGGGGAATGTATGCAGGCGATCAGGCAAGAAAGACGACACTTGTAGACTATGGCTTCAGGCTTCCTTCAGCGAAGGATAACAGACCGCTTAATTTTCAGGAGTTTGAGAGCAAGATATCACAGATGCTTTTTGTATCTGCTACGCCTAGCAGGTATGAGGAAGAACATGAACTTATGAGGGCAGAGCAGATTATAAGACCTACAGGACTTCTTGATCCAGAGATAACAGTCAGACCAATAGAGGGTCAGATAGATGATCTTATAAGTGAGATTAATAAGGAAGTTGAGAAAAAGAATAAGATACTTGTAACTACACTTACCAAGCGTATGGCAGAGGATCTCACAGATTATCTTAAGGAAGTCGGCATAAGAGTCAAGTATCTTCATGCGGATATTGATACATTAGAGCGACAGAAGATTATAAGGGATATGCGACTTGACGGATTCGATGTGCTTGTTGGTATCAATCTGCTTAGAGAGGGACTTGATATTCCAGAGATAAGTCTTGTGGCTATTCTTGATGCTGATAAAGAGGGCTTCTTAAGAACAGAGACTTCACTTATCCAGACGATAGGACGAGCTGCCAGAAATGCAGATGGACATGTTATTATGTATGCAGATACTATAACAGAGTCTATGGAAAAGGCTATATCTGAGACGGAAAGACGTAGAAAGATACAGCAGGAGTACAATGAGGTACACGGAATAACCCCTCAGACTATAAAGAAGGCAGTAAGAGATCTTATAAGTATATCTAAGGCAGCAGAAGCAGATAATTCAAATGGAAGGCTTGATGTAGATTATGAATCTATGAGCATTAAAGATCTTGAAAAGGTTAAGAAGCAGATTGAGAAAAATATGCGTAAGGCTGCAGCAGAGCTTGACTTTGAACAGGCGGCTATGCTTCGTGATAAGATGATCGAGATTAATAAGTATATTTATGAGGATAAGAAGTCAGGCAGATAGAATTAATAGCTATTATACAAGGTGAGGCTATAAGTTCAAAAGCAATATTACGCAGTCAGAATTATAAAAAGCAGTTGCTGTTTACAGAAAAAGCATTATGTAATTGAGATGATTAAGGATTAAGAAAGAAGAAATAACGGAGAAAATAGAATATGGAAAAAGGCGATTACAGGAATTATATAAGAATAAGAGGTGCAAGTGAGCATAATCTTAAAAATATTGATGTAGATATACCAAGGGACAGTCTTGTAGTACTTACAGGTCTGTCTGGTTCTGGTAAGTCAAGTCTTGCCTTTGACACTATATATGCAGAAGGCCAGAGAAGATATATGGAGTCATTATCTTCATATGCAAGGCAATTCTTAGGACAGATGGAAAAGCCGGCGGTAGAGAGCATAGAAGGACTTTCACCAGCTATTTCCATAGACCAGAAGTCAACTAACAGAAATCCACGTTCAACAGTTGGAACTGTTACAGAGATATATGATTATTTCAGATTATTATATGCAAGAATAGGTACACCACATTGTCCAAAGTGTGGCAAAGTAATCAACAAGCAGACTGTAGACCAGATGGTTGATACTATTATGGAGCTTCCAGAAAGAACAAAGATACAGATATTAGCTCCAGTTGTAAGAGGAAGAAAAGGTGAACATAAGAAGCTTTTTGAACAGGCTAAAAAGAGTGGTTATGTAAGAGTTATTGCTGATGGCAATATGTATGAGCTTACAGATGAGATAAATCTTGATAAGAACAAGAAGCATAATATAGAAATTGTTGTTGACCGTCTTGTAGTTAAAGATGGAATTAACAAAAGACTTACAGACTCAATAGAAACAGCACTTAAGCTTGCAGAGGGACTTATGACAGTTGATGTTATAGATGGTGAGCCGATTAACTTTTCACAGAGCTTTTCGTGTCCGGATTGTGGCATAAGCATAGATGAGATAGAGCCAAGAAGCTTTTCGTTCAACAATCCATTTGGTGCGTGTCCTGATTGTTACGGACTTGGTTATACAATGAATTTTGATGCAGAGCTTCTTATACCAGATGATTCATTAAGCATCGATGAGGGAGCTATAGTTGGTATGGGATGGCAGTCTGTAAAGGATGAGGGCAGCTTTTCAAGGGCTATTATGAGTGCACTTGCAAAGGAATATAACTTCAGTTTATCAACACCATTTAAGGATTATCCAGATGATATTAAGGATATGATTATAAATGGTACTAAAGGCAGAAGTGTTAAAGTGCATTACAAAGGCCAGAGAGGCGTTGGAGAATACGATATAGCATTTGAAGGCCTTATCCATAATATGGAGAAAAGATATAGGGAAACTTACTCAGACAGTGCAAAGCAGCAGTATGAGGAATTCATGCGCATAAGACCTTGTAAGTCCTGCCACGGACAGAGATTAAAGCCATCATCTCTTGCTGTTACGATAGCAGATAAGAATATATATCAGATTACGGATATGTCTATTGTTAAGTTAAAGAAGTTCTTAGATGAGCTTGAACTTACAGACAGACAGAAGTTTATCGGTGCAGATATACTTAAGGAGATTAAGGCAAGAATACAGTTTCTTATGGATGTAGGACTTGATTATCTTTCATTATCAAGAGCAACAGGTACGCTTTCAGGTGGTGAGGCACAGAGAATAAGACTTGCGACACAGATAGGTTCAGGACTTGTTGGTGTGGCTTATATACTTGATGAGCCAAGTATCGGACTTCATCAGAGAGATAACGACAAGCTGCTTGGGACACTTATACATTTGCGTGACCTTGGTAACTCAGTTATTGTGGTTGAACACGATGAAGATACTATGCGTGCCGCAGATTATATTGTTGATATAGGACCGGGTGCCGGACGTAATGGAGGAGAAGTCGTTGCGACAGGAACAGCAGCTGATATTATGGCATGCAAGGATTCGCTTACAGGTGCATATCTTAGCGGAAGAATCAAGATTCCAGTGCCGGCGAAGAGAAGAAAGCCGACAGGCTGGATAACTGTTAAGGGTGCAAGGGAGAATAATCTTAAAAATATTGATGTTGATATACCACTTGGAGTATTTACATGTGTAACAGGTGTATCGGGTTCAGGAAAGAGTTCCCTAGTGAATGAAATTCTGTATAAGCACCTTGCTAAGTCTTTAAACCGTGCAAGATGTATCGCTGGTGACCATGATGATATTACAGGAATCGAGCAGCTTGATAAGGTTATAGATATTGACCAGTCGCCAATAGGAAGAACTCCACGTTCTAATCCTGCGACATATACGGGTGTATTTGATTTGATAAGGGATCTTTTTGCTTCAACAACAGATGCTAAGGAAAGAGGTTATAACAAAGGACGTTTCAGCTTTAATGTAAAGGGAGGACGTTGTGAGGCTTGTTCCGGAGATGGTATTATCAAGATAGAAATGCATTTCCTGCCTGATGTATATGTTCCTTGTGAAGTGTGTGACGGAAAGCGTTATAACAGGGAAACACTTGAAGTTAAGTATAAGGGAAAGAGCATATATGATGTACTTGATATGACAGTTGAGGATGCAGTTGATTTCTTTGAAAATGTGCCATCAGTCAGAAGAAAAATAGAAACTCTTAATGACGTTGGACTTTCATACATTAAGTTAGGACAGCCATCTACAGAGCTTTCAGGTGGAGAGGCACAGAGAATAAAGCTTGCTACAGAGCTTTCAAAAAGAAGTACAGGAAAGACTATATACATTCTTGATGAGCCTACAACAGGACTTCATTTTGCAGATGTCCACAAGCTTGTTGATATACTTCATAAGCTTGCAGAGGGCGGTAACACTGTTGTTGTTATTGAGCATAATCTTGATGTTATCAAAACAGCCGATTATATTATAGATATGGGACCAGAAGGCGGCGACAGAGGTGGTACAGTTATTGCAAAGGGTACACCAGAAGAAGTTGCCAAGGTTAAGAAGTCTTATACGGGACAGTATGTTAAGAAGTATTTATAAGGATGGTGCAGATGACGGCATTGTGGATGAAAGTTCAATGATAGAAGATGTTTAAAATCTCTAAATTGGTAAATTTGAAAATTGCAGGTGCTGGTCAGTGTTATAAATTATAAAACATATCTTTTATAGTTACTTTAAATAATATAAAGTGTAAAAATACGACATTTGATTGCTAGGAGAAGAAAAATGGTATCAGGCATTATATTTGATATGGATGGCGTTCTTATAGATTCAGAAAGACAGTCTAATGAGGGCTGGCTATGGGCGGCAGGGCAGCTTGGAGTGGATATGCCTATGTGGCTTATAGACAGCTTTAAGGGTGCTCCGGCAGAGCTTTGCTGCAAGTTCTTTGATGATTATTACAAGGGTGTGATAGATTATTGGGAAGCGAAGGAGCTTAGAACACAGCATGTATACAAGATAAGGGAAACAGAAGGTATTCCTGTTAAAAAGGGCGTAAAGGACATATTTGAATATATAAGAAATTATGGATTAAAGTGTGCAGTTGCTACATCAACAAGGCGTGAAAGTGCTGAGAAAACACTTCATGAAATAGGAGTGTGGGATTATCTTGATGCGGTTGTATATGGAGATGAAGTCGAACATGGAAAGCCAGAACCAGATATATTCCTTCGTGCGGCTAAGGCAATAGGCGTAAATCCGTCAGAGGCAGTAGTAGTTGAGGACAGCATTAATGGCATTAAGGCTGGATATGCGGCAGATATGAGAGTTGTTCATATTCCCGATACAATAGCAATAGATGATGATATCAGGAAGCTTACATATATGGTATGTGCTGACCTTAATGGACTTATTGATGTCGTGGAAAGTATTAACAAACCAGTTATTAACAGGAAAAATGTTATCAATGCATTTGCAGAGTATGTAAGAAATTACGACCCATCAGATGAAAAGATAAAGCTTAAGATAGATCATACCTACAGAGTAGCAGGACTGTGTCAAAGAATTGCAGAATCATTAGGCTTAAGTGAACCAGATGTAGATATTGCATGGCTTCTTGGAATGTTACACGATATAGGAAGATTTGAGCAGATAAGGCGTTTTGGTACATTTAATGATGTCCAGTCAGTAGACCATGCAGAATTCGGGGCAGATCTGCTGTTTAAGGAAGGTCTTATAAGGAAGTTTGCAGAAGGGTATTATGAAGAATGTGAGCTTGCACGTTCAGGGAATGAAGAAGCTGAGCAGATAATAAAAAATAATGAGCACCACAATAAAGATACAGGACTTCTTGAAATGGCAATAAGACAGCATAATAAGTATCGTGTAAAAGAAGACCTCACCGAAAGACAGCGTATGTTTTGTGATATACTGCGTGATGCAGATAAGGTTGACATATTTAAGGTAAATGCAGATATTCCTATGGAGATTATATATGATGTAACAACAGAGGAGCTTAAGAATGGAATTATAACCAAAGAGGTACTTGAGAGCTTTTATAAGAAGAAAACAGTACTTAAAAGTGTAAGAAAGAGTGCAGTTGACCATATAGTGGGGCATATATCACTGCTTTTTGAACTTGTGTATAAAGAAAGTTATAGACAGGCCAAGGAACAAGGTTATGTATATAAACTGCTGGACTTTAAGTCTGATGTACCTGAGGTTAATGCAGAATTTGACGATATGAGGAAATATGTAGACGAGTTCCTTATGGAAATATAAAGCTGTATAAATCTGAAATTAAGCGGTATAAGCATACAACAGATTAATAATAGGAGGTTGTGTTGTATGGGATTGTAATAAAGATTGAAGAATATGCTTGTCATTATACCGCTTGTTTACTATAATAAATGTATATATGAGTTGTAGATGTGTTATATATACTGATATATACTTTAAAAGCAATGGAAAGAAATATAAAACAATAAAAGCTGTAAATTGATATAAAAAATTGTTATGTAAAATATCTAATTAATATATGTGTGTGTTATATGTATATATTATATATGTATATGTTATATATATGT
>ULWA01002595.1_pt1 | contig 13407 bp, 11 predicted proteins | sample 1959991 | NCBI WGS metagenome assembly ULWA01 (sample SAMEA4835802, study PRJEB28245) | human gut metagenome | biome: gut microbiome; material: fecal sample | place: Denmark | collected 2008
CGCTCGCTCGCCAGGACGCTGCCGCCCGGCGCCTACGCCTCCGACTGGTCGAGGCAGAACCGCACCTGGTTCGCGGCCGTTCAGGTCGAGAAGCGCATGATGGGCATCATTCTCTTCCTGATCGTCCTCGTGGGCGCCTTCGGGCTCGTCTCCTCGCTCGTGATGACCGTCAAGGAGAAGCAGGCCGACATCGCCATCCTCAGGACGCTCGGTGCGAGCGAGGGCGCGATCATGCGCATCTTCGTCATCCAGGGCACGATCGTCGGCATCGTCGGCGTGGCCTTCGGCGTCGCATCGGGCCTGCTCGTCGCCGAGAACGTCGGCGCGATCGTGAGCACGATCGAGGGGATCTTCAATGTCGAGTTCCTCCCGAAGTCGATCTACTTCATCTCCGACATGCCGTCCGATCCGAGGATGTCCGACATCATTCCGATCGCGCTCTTCTCCTTCCTGCTGAGCCTCGCGGCCACGCTCTATCCGAGCTGGCGCGCGGCCCGCACCCAGCCTGCGGAGGCACTTCGCTATGAATAAGGAACTTGCCGTCGAGGTCTCGGGCCTCGTCAAGGTCTATCACGACGGCGACCATCCCGTCCCCGTCCTCTCCGACGTCACCTTCAGCGTGGCCCGCGGGGAGACCGTCGCGATCCTCGGCTCGTCGGGCTCGGGCAAGTCGACCCTGCTGCACGCCGTGGGCGGGCTCGACACGATCGATTCGGGAGAGGTTCGCGTGGCGGGCACGAGCCTCTCGGGGCTTTCCCAGAAGGCGCTCGGCGAGCTTCGCAACCCCTCGCTCGGCTTCGTCTACCAGTTTCACCACCTCCTGCCCGAGTTCACGGCGCTCGACAACGTCGCGATGCCGCTCTGGATCCGCAGGGAGGATCAGGAGGCCTCGAGAGAGGAGGCCCGCAGGATGCTCGAGGCCGTGGGTCTCGGCCACCGCCTGCAGCACCTGCCCTCGCAGCTCTCGGGCGGCGAGCGCCAGCGCGTCGCCATTGCACGCGCCATCGTCACGAAGCCCGTCTGCATTCTCGCCGACGAGCCGACGGGCAACCTCGACAAGGCGACCGCCCAGGGCGTCTTCGACATCTTCCTCAAGCTCGCGCGCGACGAGGGCACGGCCATCGTGATCGTCACGCACGACGAAGGACTTGCGGCCCGCTGCGACCGCATCCTCAGGCTCGACGCGGGCGTCATCAGGGAGGCCTGACCTTGCAGGGACTCGTCGACACGCACTGCCATCTGCAGGCGCCGGCCTTCGAGGCCGATCTTGCGGAGGTGGTCGCGCGCGCCCGCGCTGCAGGCGTTGCGGACATGGTGGTGTGTGCGGGCGGCTCCGACGACTGGGAGAGGACCGCCTGTGTCGCCCGTGAGCACGGGCTTGCTTACATGCTCGGCATTCATCCGCTCCTCGTTCCCAAGGCGCATGAGGAAGACCTCGAGAGGCTCTCGGCACTCGCCGAGGCATCGATGGCCGATCCGCACTTCATCGGGATCGGCGAGATCGGACTTGAGGGGCTCGTCATGACGATCGACGCACGTCAGGAGCACTTCTTCAGGGAGCAACTCAGGATTGCGGCCCGCCTCGACCTGCCGTGCTCCATTCACGTGCGAAAGAGCGCCTCGAGGCTTCTCTACCATCTGAGGCGCATCCGCGTCACGGGCGTCGTCCATGCGTTCAACGGCTCGGATGCCGAGCGGGACGCCTTCCTTGCGCTCGGCCTCAAGCTCGGGTTCGGCGGCGCCGCCACCTACGAGGGGAGCCTGAGGATCAGGCGGCATCTCGCCGAGGTGCCTGCGGACGCCTTCGTGCTCGAGAGCGATGCGCCCGACATGCCCTCGTCGGCCCGAAGGGACTCCGGAGACCTGAGGTCGGAGCCCGCCGACGTCGCCCAGACGGCTTCGCTTGCCGCCCGGCTTCGCGGCGTCACTAAGGATGAACTCTTATTTCAGTCAATCCAAACCACACAAGCCGCGTTTAAGCGGCTCAAGCTGCGCCAACTTCGTTAAGATGGGCTAAGTACCCCAAAAATGGAGGCGAATTGCTCATGAAAACGAAGGACATACTCGTCTCGATCATCGGGCTCGACGAGCCCGGTATCGTGGCCGCGACGGCGGAGACGCTGACAAGACTCGGCTGCAACATCGAGCAGATGACTCAGACGACCCTCAGGGATCAGTTCACGGCCGTGTACCTCGTGAACAAGCCCGAGGACATTGAAAACAAGAACATCCGGCTGGAGATCCAGACCGCCTACGATGCGAAGAAATTTCATCTGACGGTTTCGATCCGCGACGTGGAGACGGCCGAAGGCAAGGCCGCCGCAGGCGAGCCCTTCATCGTCAGCATCTGGGGCCACGACCGCAACGACATCATCGCCACCTTCGCCCGCATCTTCGCGGAACAGCGCATCAACGTCGAGGGCCTCAAGGCCTTCCGCATCGAGGACGACCAGAGCCTTCAGGTCTTCGAGGTCGTCATCCCCGAGCAGGTCGACACCCGCTCCCTGCACCGCATCATGGGCGAGCGCGCCAAGCGCATGGGGCTGAGGCTCTCCATGCAGCACGCTGCCATCTTCGAAGCCATTCACCGCGTCCGTGTGGTTTGAGACGAAAGGAAAGCTAAAACATGTTGACTGATTCTGAAGTCCTTGCGACTTTGTCCATGCTTCGTTCTGAACACCTCGATGTCAGAACCGTCACGATGGGTATCTCGCTCTTCGACTGCGCGGCCCCCGACTTCGACACGTTCGCCTACAAGGTCCGCAGCAAGATCCTCAGGAACGCCGAGAAGCTCGTTGAAACCTGCGACATCGTCGGCGACCGCTACGGTATTCCCGTCGTCAACAAGCGAATTTCGGTGAGCCCGATGGCCACCGTCTGCGCGGGCTTCACGCGCGACCAGATGGTCGAGGCGTGCCGCGTGCTCGACGACTGCGCCAAGGACGTGGGCGTCGACTTCATCGGCGGCTTCGGTGCGCTCGTTGAAAAGGGCATGACGCCCGGAGAACGCAACCTCATCGACGCGCTTCCCGAGGCCCTTGCCACCACGGACCGCATCTGTTCCTCGATCAACGTGGGCTCGACCAAGGCCGGCATCAACATGGACGCCGTGAAGCTCATGGGCGAGCGCATCCTCGACGTGGCCGCGGCCACGGCCGACCGTGACGCCATCGGCTGCGCCAAGCTCGTCGTCTTCTGCAATATTCCGCAGGACGTGCCGTTCATGGCGGGCGCCTACCTCGGCGTGGGCGAGCCCGACGTCGTGATCAACGTGGGCGTCTCGGGTCCAGGCGTCGTCAAGAAGGCGCTTGACCGCGCCTTCGAGGCCAAGGGCGACTACCTCACGATCACGGATGCCGCCGAGGTCATCAAGCATACGGCCTACAAGGTCACCCGCGTGGGCGAGATCATCGGCAACGAGGTCGCCCAGCGCCTGAACCTGCCGTTCGGCGTGGCCGACCTCTCCCTGGCGCCGACGCCCGCCGTGGGCGACAGCGTGGGCGAGATCTTCCAGACGATGGGCCTCTCCTCGATCGGCGCTCCCGGCACGACGGCCATTCTGGCCATGCTCAACGACGCCGTGAAGAAGGGCGGCGTCTTCGCCTCCTCGCATGTGGGCGGCCTTTCGGGCGCCTTCATCCCCGTCTCCGAGGACAGCGCCATCGAGGCCGCGGCCCGCAGCGGCGCCCTCACGATGGAGAAGCTTGAGGCGATGACGAGCGTCTGCTCCGTCGGTCTCGACATGATCGCCATCCCCGGCGACACGTCCGCGGCCACGATCTCCGGCATGATCGCCGACGAAATGGCCATCGGCATGATCAACTCCAAGACCACCGCCGTGCGCATCATTCCCGTGCCCGGCAAGGGCGTCGGCGAAAAGGCCGTCTTCGGCGGCCTGCTCGGCGAAGCTGCGATCATCCGCGTGCCCGGCGGCGACTCGACGGGCTTCGTGAAGCTCGGCGGCCGCATCCCCGCGCCGATCCACTCCCTCAAGAACTGATCGGCTGAACCTGTCCGGGTCGCGGCGGACGCTCCGTCCGCCTGTCGCGACGACCATTCACGGCGCCGTCCTCCTGTTTTGGAGGCGGCGCCTTTTTTTTGCTAGAAGAGAGGGTAAATACTGGTTTTGGTGGAAATTGTGCAGGGAGTGCGATACGCTATGTGGTGAGTTTCGCATGAGTACCGATATGATAAGTGGTATTGATACTGCGTGTATGATGGAAACGCGTGTGCCACAATCGTTTCGGGAATGAAGCCTTGGGGTTTGCCGTTTGTTTTTCCTATATGTCCGTACGAGCGGAACGAAGCCCGACAACGCAACCTTAAGGATGCTCCCTCATGAAAGCCAGCACCCCCATCGGCCCTTCTCTGGGCCTCAACGCCGTCCGCCTCTCACTCCTTTCCGGTGCCGTCACCGCTGCCCTTGGCACCCCCGCAATGGCGCAGGAGAGCATGGAAATCGAGCTCGATCCCTTCGAGCATACCGTCTTCGTTCCGGGTGAGGACACGCGCGACGTTCTTGTGACGGGCGTGAAGACCGCAACGATCACGGCGGGCTTCAACAACGTCCTGATCGCCCCTCGTGTCGAGCAGGAAACGACCTTCAGGCTTCAGGGCTTCGGCGTCTCGAACGCCCTCACGGGCGTCTCGCTGGTCCTTCCCGCCGGCAAGGGTCCCGTGAACGTGCTGGCTTCGGGCGGCACAACGACCATCGTGATGGACACGTCGAACCTGCCTGAGGATGATGGTCAGGACGGCGGTTCTGGCAACGAAAATCCCGACGAAGACCTCGGTGATCTGGGGGGATTTCGTCTGCTTTCCGACGAGAATCAGGCTGATTATTCGGACGGTCAGTTCAAGGCGGGGGCGAAGCTTGTGCATGCGTTCGCAAACGGCGGGCGCGCCGCGCTTGAAACGGTGGGCAGGAACCCTCAGGACGTGCTTGTCATTGCAGGGCATCTCCACGTCACGCCAGATGTGCAGATGAGCTTCGGCGTCGAGGGCTCCGAAGAGACGAATGCCAACTTCCATCTGGGACCGTCGGCGGGCGTCGTGATCAACAAGTCGTGGTTCATGGGACTCGCCGAGGACAAGGGGCGATCACGTTCGGCAAGGGGACGAAGGCCGTCTTTGAGAAGGGGGCCGTCTTCATCATCACGGACGGCATGGACGACCTGCGCGAACCTGAAGAGTTTGAGGCGGACGACGAGGCGCAGGAAGTGCCTGTGGAAGAGCGCCTCGTCTTTAAGGCGGTCGCGGGATCGGAGGTCACGGGCGTGGAGCACCTCGAGGGTTTTCTGACCAAGGATGGGCAGGTGTGCTCGATGAAGTTCGAGCAGACGGAGGACGGTTGGAGGGTCGTTGAGCGGGAGTGGCGCTACGAGGGGCCACTTGAGGAGGTCGTGAACGCACTGGGCGTCGAAGCCATGAAGGCCGATGCGCCCAAGGCGCTGCGCAAGGAGTTCCTCAGGAGGCAGAGCCCGAGTGAATTCGGCAAGACCATCAACTGGATGACCGAACTGATGGTGGGGGCGGGCACTTCGACGGAGATGATCAGGACGGCGGAGAACGTCGTCGAGCTCACGTCAAGGGCTGCAGTCGCCTTCGAGGACGACCAGGCCGTCAGGGTGTCCGCGAGAACAGGCTCGAGCAGGGGGCGCTTCAAGAGCGTCGATGGCAGTACAGGAGGATTCGCCGAGTGGTCGAGGGACGTGACGGGGCTTGACCTCGAGGTGCATCTCAGGCACCTCACCAGATTCGGCGGGCTGGTCGTCTCCTATGCCGACGCGGACGTCGGAAGCTCCTTCGATGTCTTCGACGTCAGTCAGGAGTCGAACATCGCTTCCCTGGCAGTCTACTACGGCGAATCAAGCGACAGGTTTGCGGTGACGGGCTACGGGATGTTCTCGGGCGCCAACGACAAGGTCCGCGTCATCTCGACGGGCGACATGCTCACCACGGGCGATCCGTCCCGCCGGGCCATGACGGCGGGCGTCGCGGGAAGCTTCTATCCCGACTGGGGCGGCTACAAGGACGTCAACTTCACGGGCGCCGTCTCCCTGACGAATTATCTTAAGTCGACATATGGGATCGCCTTTGACGGTGAGCGTGTCATGGACGTGGAGGAGGAGAGCAGGTGGGTGGGCACGCTGCAGCTGCAGGCGGGTTGGCACAGGCTCTTCCGTCCGGCGTCCTCGTCCTGGATCAAGGCCGACGTCACGCTCGGGGGACGCGTGCGCGCGGGCGACCTTGAGGTCAGGCAGACGGTGAGCGCGGGAGGCACCTCCTCAAGCGTCGGGCACGACGACCTGACTCGAGGCGAGATCTTCGGCGACGCCGCCCTCAAGGTGCGTCTGCGCGACAGCGTGGCGGGGCTGCATGTCGGCGGCTCCACTGGGCCCGACGGCTCGCGTTCGTGGACAGGCGGCGTGTCGTTCGACTACCAGTTCTAGGCGGGGTCTGCGCCCGTCGTCGGAAGGCGTCGGGCGTCGCGGGTCTGCCTATCCGACAGATGATCCTCTAAAATGGAAGATGCAGGCGTGCGCCCTGCGGGAAGTCCGCGGGACGTCCGCCTGCATGACTGTTGAAGCCCTCCGCTGCTGGGAAAGAGGCCTGCGGAGGCGCCTGGAGGAGATAAAACAGAAATGTCGGAAACGCCTGCCCTGGTCGTGGACGTCTCGCTTGCACGCAGCATGGTCGAGCCGCTCTATCGCGACCTTACCCTTCCGACCGGTGAGAACGTCATGCAGCATGCCGACGGCATCGCAAGCATTCTCAGAGAGGTCAGGGACGATCCGGAACTCATCAGCGCAGCCTATCTTTTCTGCGTGCCTTCCGTGATCCAGAATTCCGGCGAATGGATCGAAAAGAGCTTCGGTCCCGCCGTCAACGGGCTCGTGCAGGAGCTCGGACAAGTGAACGAACTTTCCCGCCGCGCCCGTTCCGAAAACGAGGAGGCGAACACGCGTCATCAGGTGGAGGCCATGCGCCGCATGTTCCTTTCGATGTGCAAGGACCTGCGCGTCGTCCTTCTCAAGCTTGCGAGCCGCCTGCAAACGCTGCGCTGGTTCGCCGCCTCGAAGCGCGAGGGCGCCGAGAAGTTCGGCACCGAGACGCTCGACCTTTACGCACCGCTGGCCAACCGCCTCGGCATCTGGCAGCTCAAGTGGGAGCTCGAGGACCTGTCGCTGCGTTTCACGCGCCCGTCCGAATACCGTGAGATCGCACAGCAACTCGACGAATCGCGCGAGCAGCGCATCGAGTTCATGCAGAGCGCCGTGCTGCGCATCCGCGGACTTCTTGAGGAGAACGGCATCAAGGCCGAAGTCTCGGGACGTCCGAAGCACATCTATTCGATCTGGAAGAAGATGCAGCGCAAGCACCTGCGCTTTGATCAGCTCTTCGACGTGCGCGCCGTGCGCATCATTGTCGACACGGTCGAGCGCTGCTACCAGGTGCTCTCCATCGTGCACGAGAACTTCCCCGTGATTTCGAAGGAGTACGACGACTACATCGCCAAGCCCAAGCCCAACGGCTACCAGTCGCTTCACACGGTCGTGACCGACAAGGCGGGCCGTCCGCTCGAGATCCAGATCCGCACCCGCGCCATGCATGAGTTCGCAGAGCTCGGCGTGGCCGCGCACTGGCGCTACAAGGAGGCAGGCAACTCCAACGGCGCGACGAGCGCCGAGGAGCAGCGCGTCGCCTGGCTTCGCCAGCTGCTCGCCTGGGGCAGCGACATGCAGAACCAGGGCCAGCCCGAGGGCGAGGCCGTGCTCGACGACCACATCTATGCGCTCACGCCGCAGGGCCGCGTGGTCGAGCTGCCCCGCGGGGGCACGCCCGTCGACTTCGCCTATGCCGTGCACACGCAGCTCGGCCACCGCACCAAGGGCGCAAAGGTCGACGGCGTGCTCGTGCCGCTCAACACCAAGCTCGAGACGGGCCAGACCGTCGAGATCATCGCCGCCAAGGTGGGACAGCCGTCCCGCGACTGGCTCTCCGCCGAGAAGGGCTTTGCGGCCAGTCCGCGCACCCGCAACAAGGTCCGCCAGTGGTTCAACGCCCAGCAGACTGCGGAGCTCACCGCCCAGGGCCGCGAGAAGATCGACAAGGAGCTTGCGCGCCTCGGCAAGACTGCGGTCAAGCTCGAGGATCTCGCCAAGCGCCTCGGCTATGAGGGCGTCGACGAGCTCTGCCTTGCATACGGCAAGGAGGAGATCACGCAGACGGCGCTCGCCACCGCTGTGCAGCCGCCCAAGCCCGTCGCGCCCGAGCCCGACGAGGTCCTCATCCGCCAGTCCCGCAACACGGGCAAGAGCGACGTGCTCGTCGTGGGCGTCGATTCGCTTCTCACGCAGCTCGCCCGCTGCTGCCATCCCGTGCCGCCCGACGAGATCGTCGGCTACGTCACCCGCGGCCGCGGCGTGACGATCCACCGCGCCGACTGCCCGAACATCCGCAACATGTCCGAGCAGGACCACGGCCGCCTCATCGAGGTGAGCTGGGGCAGGGGAGGCGACGGCGTCTTCCCCGCCGAGGTCTTCGTCGTCGCGACCGACCGTCCCGGCCTCATCAGGGACATCTCGGAAATCTTCATGAAGGCCAAGCAGAACCTCGTGGGTATGAATTCCCAGAAGGTGAAGACCGACGTCCGCATGCGCTTCACGGTCGAGATCCCCTCGGCCTCGAGCCTGACGTCCACACTCACGGCCATTCGCGAGCTCAAGGGCGTCCTGTCGGCCCGTCGCTGCTGATTTCGCAGACCCCTTGAGGTGTGGTTACAAATAAAATACCGTAAAAACGGTAGGCGAGAAACTTCGGTTTCTCGCCTTTTTTCATTGTGCTACAGTGGTTTGCGGGTTTTTGTGTGCAGAGTGCCGAAAAAATATTTTTCGACGGTCTTGCTTTTTCAAAAATCTCAGGCATAATTTCGTTCTCACACGGCAGGCACGTAGCTCAGTTGGTTAGAGCATCACCTTGACATGGTGGGGGTCGTTGGTTCGAATCCAATCGTGCCTACCAGGAACTTCTTCCTGCGACGTCCGTGTGAAGCGGTTCAAGGACCGCGAATGCAAGAGTTTGCAAATGCGCAAAATCTCAGGCATAATAAAAACCTTGACAGGCACGTAGCTCAGTTGGTTAGAGCATCACCTTGACATGGTGGGGGTCGTTGGTTCGAGTCCAATCGTGCCTACCAGAATTTTATTTGGGATTTTGTTGAACGATGTGTTCTTCGCAGACTTTTCGCACAACAACACCCTCTCTTTGAAAAAATTGAGGGCGTGAGCGAAACGTTGTCCAACAAAATGTCCAAGGCAAAGAAGTGCGGCTCATGTCCGCACTTTTTTTTCGCCTGTAGAAAACGAGGTTAAAAATGGTTGCAATTACCCTTCCGGACGGCTCCAAGCGCGAATTCGCCGCCGCCGTCACCGTTGCCGATGTCGCCGCCGACATCGGTGCCGGTCTGGCCAAGGCCGCTCTCGCCGGCCGCGTCGACGGCAAGCTCGTCGACCTCTCCCATGTGATCGACAAGGACGCTCAGGTCGCCATCATCACGGGCCGCGACGCCGAAGGTGTTGAAATCATCCGTCACTCGACCGCCCATCTGATGGCGCAGGCCGTGAAGGAGCTTTACCCGGAAGCCCAGGTCACGATCGGGCCGGCCATTGAAAACGGCTTCTACTACGACTTCTCCTACAGCCGTCCGTTCACCCCCGAGGACCTCAAGGCCATCGAGGAGCGCATGGACGAGATCGTCAAGCGCAACATCAAGATCGAACGCATCGAGATGTCCCGCGACGAAGCCGTGAAGTTCTTCACGGATCTCGGCGAAAAGTACAAGGCCGAACTCATTGAAGCCATCCCGCAGGGTGAAACGATCTCGCTCTACCGTCAGGGCGACTTCACCGACCTCTGCCGCGGCCCCCATGTGCCGTCCACGGGCGCGCTCAAGGCGCACCGTCTGATGAAGGTTGCCGGCGCCTACTGGCGCGGCGACTCCAAGAACGAGATGCTCCAGCGCATTTACGGCACCGCCTGGGCCACGAAGGACGACCTCAAGGCCTATCTGACGATGCTTGAGGAAGCCGAAAAGCGCGACCACCGTCGCCTCGGCCGCGAGCTCGACCTCTTCCACCTCCAGGACGAGGCCCCGGGCATGATCTTCTGGCATCCGAAGGGATGGGCCCTCTGGCAGGTGATCGAGCAGTACATGCGCCGCATCTACCAGGACAACGGCTACGGCGAAGTCAAGGCTCCGCAGCTTCTCGACCGCTCGCTCTGGGAACGTTCCGGTCACTGGGCCAAGTATCGTGACAACATGTTCACGACCGAGTCCGAGAACCGCTACTACGCCCTCAAGCCGATGAACTGCCCGGGCCACATCCAGATCTTCAACTGCGCGCTGCGCAGCTACCGTGATCTGCCGTTCCGCCTCGGCGAATTCGGCCAGTGCCACCGCAACGAACCCTCCGGCTCGCTCCATGGCATGATGCGTGTTCGCGGCTTCACCCAGGACGACGGCCACATCTTCTGCACGGAAGACCAGATTCTCGCCGAATGCGAAGCCTTCACGAAGCTCGTCAAGGACGTCTACCAGGACTTCGGCTTCACCGAGATCGCCTACAAGGTCGCCACGCGCCCCGAAATGCGCATCGGTGAGGACGCCGTCTGGGACAAGGCCGAGCATGCCCTGATGCAGAGTCTTGACGCTCTCGGCATCAAGTATGAAGTTCTTGAGGGTGAAGGCGCCTTCTACGGTCCCAAGATCGAATATCATCTTAAGGACTGCCTCGGTCGCTCTTGGCAGTGCGGCACCATCCAGGTGGACTTCCAGATGCCGGGCCGCCTCGGCGCCGAGTACGTCGCCGAAGACAACTCGCGCAAGGTTCCCGTCATGCTTCACCGCGCCATCCTCGGTTCTCTCGAACGCTGGATCGGCATGCTGATCGAAGAATACGCCGGCGCCTTCCCGACCTGGCTCGCCCCGGTCCAGTGCGCGGTCGCCTGCATCACGGACGCCCAGAAGGACTACGCCGACGAAGTCGCCGCCAAGCTTCACGCTGCCCGCATCCGCGTGCAGTCTGATTTGCGCAGCGAAAAGATTAACTATAAAATCCGCGAATTGAGCCTGCAGAAGATTCCGTACATTCTCGTCGTGGGCGAGAAGGAAAAGCAGGCCGGTTGCGTGGCGGTTCGCGCCCGCGGTGGCAAGGACCTCGGCTCGATCAAGCTCGATGACTTCATCGCGATGATCAAGCAGGAGGACGAAGCCCGCTCGCCCTTTGCGCACTAACCGCAAAACTAACGATTTAGGAGATTGTCATAGCACAAGATCGCAAGCATCGGATCAACGGTGAGATCCGAGTTCCTGAGGTCCGACTGACCGGCGTCGATGGCGCCCAGATCGGCATTGTCCGCACTGCGGAAGCCCTGCGCATGGCTGAGGACGCCGACGTTGACCTCGTTGAGATCGCGCCGAACGCCCAGCCGCCGGTCTGCCGCCTGATGGACTACGGCAAGTTCCGTTATCAGGAACAGAAGAAGGCTCAGGAAGCCAAGGCCAAGCAGAAGGTGATTCAGGTCAAGGAAGTGAAGTTCCGCCCGGTGACGGACGAAAACGACTTCCAAACGAAGCTCCGCTCCCTGGTGCGATTCCTCAATGACGGCGACAAGGCCAAGGTCACGCTGCGCTACCGCGGCCGTGAAATGGCTCACCAGCAGTTCGGCATGGAGCTGATGGACCGCATCCGCACGGAGCTCGCCGAAGTGGCTCAGGTTGAACATCAGCCCAAGCTCGAAGGCCGCCAGATGATCATGGTGCTGGCTCCTAAAAAGAAAAAGTGATTTTTTCACACACTGCCTCAAAATTGAGGTAGAATTCTGTCTTTCCCAAAAAACGGACCGCAAGTCGGTCCGTTTTTTGGATAACAAGTGAGCCTCGGGCTTGAGAAAGTTCCCGTCGTCTGGATGGGGCGCCTGTGGTTCATCAAATAAAGAGGTAACGGCAAATGCCGAAGATGAAGACTAAGCGCGCTGCCGCCAAGCGTTTCAAGCCGCGCGCCAGTGGCTCGATCAAGCGTGCCCACGCTACGAAGCGTCATATCCTTACGAAGCGTACGACGAAGAACAAGCGCCAGCTCCGCGGCATGGTCGATATCCATGAATCCGATATCGCTTCCGTGCGTCGCATGCTGCCTTACGCCTAATTAAAGGAGATATAGAAGATGCCCCGAGTTAAGCGTGGTGTGACGGCTCGTGCCCGTCATAAGAAAGTTTTCGCCCTTTCCAAGGGCTTCAGCCTCCGCCGCAACAACGTCTACCGTGTTGCCAAGCAGGCTGTCATGCGCGCCGGTCAGTATGCCTATCGTGACCGCCGTGACAAGAAGGGTACGTTCCGCCGTCTGTGGATCGCCCGTATCAATGCCGGCGCTCGCGCCAACGGCATGACCTACTCCGTGTTCATGAACGGCCTCAAGAAGGCCGGCATCGGTCTCGACCGCAAGGTCCTTTCCGACATGGCCATCTTCGACAAGGAAGGCTTCGCCTCCCTCGTCAACCAGGTCAAGGGTGCCTAATTCGAAGCATGTCCGGACGGACGGTTTGCACTGAATCGTCTTGCTTTCATCCGGAAGCTTTGAGAAGAAGAGACTCGGTATTCGCTGGGTCTCTTTTTTTTCGCCCTTTTTCCGTCCTTCGAGGACTCCGAGGCCGCAGCGCTTTCCCGTGAAAGCCTGCGGTCTGTCGCTTTTGAGCAAAAAAAATGGACATGATGACAAACCGTTCATCACCCATCTATGATGAAAAATAAGGAGCAGGTGCATCGCCAACCATTCAGATCAGCTCATGAAGAGATACGGGTGCGACGCAGATCTCGGTGTGGTGATGAGGGCTTGGTTCCTGCGAATCTTTCATGATGCGACTTCGGGCCGCAGGGGGGCGTGCTTTGCTCTCATCTTTTTCATGAAAAAAAGAGGCCGAAAGGCATCAGAATTTTCCCTAGGGCGTTGTGCCTAGACGGAGGGGTGTCTGTTCTCGTCAAAGTGACGAAAACGACTGCGCCTTCGGTGGGGTTCGTCGAAGCTCCTGCCGAAGTCTTGTCCGGGCGTCGGGGCGTCTAGTACAAACGCCCGAGGCAGTCCGAAAGTCGGCGCAGGTATACTGCGATGCGTGGTAAACCCCGACAACGGATCACCGCCGTCGCTGGGGCGCCTTTCGCAGAAGAACGATTCAATCGTCTTCACTTCAACCCTCCCTCCGAAAAAGGACAAGACTCATGGCGGATCCCAAGACTCAGACTGCCTGCGAGGAGAATCCGAAGGTGGGCTTCGGCGCGTACATCGCGCTCGCGCTTGCCATCATCATCTTCTCCGGCGTCTTCTACAAGATGCCCGACGCCTACAAGTG
>ULWA01021217.1_pt1 | contig 13000 bp, 9 predicted proteins | sample 1959991 | NCBI WGS metagenome assembly ULWA01 (sample SAMEA4835802, study PRJEB28245) | human gut metagenome | biome: gut microbiome; material: fecal sample | place: Denmark | collected 2008
TCGAATTCGGCTTTCGCGTCATAGCCAGACAGATCAACACAGGCGAGACCCACGAACGCGCCGGTGAAGAAGCCGCCATAGCGCTGGTTCACATAGTCATCGGACAGGATCTTCGCATCGAGCTTCACCGGAATCTCGGTGAAGCGCTCACCGTCGAAGGAATATTCGTAGGAATAGTATTCCGTGCGGACCTTGGTGCGCAGCCATACCGCTTCGGCGTCTTCGGGCACCACGATGGCGTCATCCTTGAGGAACGACGTGTATTGGTTGAAATCGTTCTGAGCCACTTCGATGACCCTTGCATGTCGTTTCTCATCCCAAGTGACAAACGCCCATGACCAGCATAGGTCATCGTAATAGTTGGTCAGGCCTGCCATCTGCATGTAGTTCTTCGGATCGAAACGCACCTTGGTCTCAGCGTCGAAATCGAATGCCTGCCAGCGACGAGCCACAAGGGACAGGTCAAACAGGTTGCACAGCGAGCCCTGACCACGCAATGCCAGTTTGCCACCGCCCACCGTGCCCATGGCGTCGGTGAACGGGACGCGCAGGGTGTTCCAATTCGATCCGAGTTCGTCGGATTCGAACTCGTCGCGCTCGTCGCACGTCGCTGGGGCAACGGTCTCGATGGCGTCTTTCGGAGCGTCGACGTAACGCTGTCCGCCATGGCCTCCGACCACGCGCGGCCAACCGTCCTCATCCCATTCGACTTTCTGGATGGAGGTCTCGCGTCCGAGTGTGCACCATCCGCGGGTGCCATGGGCCGGTTCGGTATCATGACGCCACGGACGACCGCATAGGGAGGCGTAATACCACTCGCCGGACGGGGTGTCCACCAACGCTCCATGGCCCTGCTTCTGCAAATAGGTGTCAGGAGTGTCGAAGTTACCGATGAACGGGCCATTCGGCATAACTTCGAAGGAGCATTCGTCAAGGGTACGGGAACGCGCCACAGATTCCTGATGCTCATACACCGTGCCGCCTTCTGCGGCAAACAGGTAGTACCAACCATCCTTCTTGTATAGGTGGGGACCTTCGGTGATCTTCACCGAGGTGCCATCCCAGATGGTGCGGGCCGTTTCTGGCTTGAGCTTCATGGTGTCGACGTCGAATTCCGTCAATGTGATACCGTCGAACTGGTGGTGGTATTCACGGAAATCCCATGTCTGCTGCACCAAGTATTTGCGGCCGTCGTCGTCATGGAACAGGCTGGCGTCAAAACCGACCCCGTTGATGCGAACCGGCTCGCTCCATGGCCCGTGGATGTCCTCGGCGGTGACCAAATAATTAGTGCAATCCTTGAATGCACCATTGACCACCTTGACATCAGTGTAGATCAGCCAGAACCTGCCATCCGCATAGCTTAGGTCAGGAGCCCAGATGCCTCCCGAAGAGGGGTTTCCTCTCATATCAAGCTGGCTGGACCGGCTCAACGGGCTTGGAAGAATGTTCCAATGCACCAGGTCCTTGGACTCATGCAGGCGAACGCCTGGGAACCATTCGAAAGTGGAATTGGCAATGTAATAAGTGTCACCGACGCGAATCATTGAAGGATCGGCATGAAAACCGGTGAGCACCGGGTTGGAAATCTTCATAATGTACCTCTTGCATAAGAGATGAAGCCCGGAAGACGGAAAGGAACATCTTCCGGGCGTGGGTTGTCACATTTCGTCAGCCCTTGACCGCACCTGTCAGGCCGCCGACGATCTTCTTCTGGAAGATGGTGAAACAGATCAGGGCCGGAATCATAGCCAGAGAGGTGAAGGCCAACACCTGTGCGGTGTCAACGGAGTGTTCGGAGCTGAACATCTGTACGCCAAGTGGCAATGTGTACTTGTTGGCATCACTGAGCACGAACAGCGGCAGCATGTAGGCATTCCAGCTTCCCACGAAGGTGAGGATTCCAGTGGTGGCCACGCCAGGCATGGACAGCGGAATGACCATGCGCCAGAAGAAGCCAAGGCGGGAGCATCCATCGAGAAGACAGGCCTCCTCAAGCTCATTAGGAATCGACTGTAGGAACGGCACCAAGATGATGATGGTCTGAGGAAGTCCGAAGGCAATTTGCGGAAGGATCAGACCCCACAGGGAGTTGGCCAGACCCAGATTGCGAATCAGCAGATACAAAGGTGTAATGCCAACGGTCATCGGGAACATGAGACCAGCAGAGAACAACGCGTACATAAGCGGCGCATAGCGGAATTTGTATCGGGCGATGACAAAGCTCACCATGATGCTAAGCACCACGACGCCTACCATGGTGGCGATACCCACGATGGTAGAATTCTTCAGTTCCGTCCAGAAAATATCACTTTCGAAGACCGTCTTGTAGTTGTCGGGGACCCATGGGTTCGGCATCCCGGACGGATGGTTGGTGATCTGCGAATTGGTACGGAAACCGCCGAAGATAATGTACAACACCGGAGTGATGCAGATGGCCACAAGCACCAGGGAGAAGAAGTAGACGATTGGGTTGCCCCATGGCGTCTTGGATGACTTACGGTAACCATTCTTCTTGCTGTACTCGCTTTTGTTGGAATGTCCTGCGATTGTTGCGGCAGTCATCACTTCACCTCACTTGCCAGGGCAGCAACCTCACGATGCTGCACTTCTTTTGCGCGCTTCCTGGCACGCTTCTTGGCTTCTTTCTGTTCAGTAACAGCACCGTCCAAGTCACGGTTCAGCACGAACTTCTGATAGACGAGTGCGATGATCAAAGAGATCACGAAGATGATCAGAGCAACGGCGGAACCATAGCCATAGTTGCCGGCTCCACGACCTTCACGCACCATGTAGGTGGCCATGGTGGACACACCAGCGGTGGTCGACACATACTTGCCCCACACGATATAGACCAGATCGAAAAGCTGCAGAGAGCCAATCATGGAAAGGAACACCCAGATCCGCAACGTCGGAGCAAGCAACGGCAACGTGATGCTTTTCTGCATCTGCCAGAAACTCGCCCCATCCACCTTGGCTGCTTCATACAGTTCCTCGGGAATGGATTGCATGCCGGCGAGCATCAGAATTACGGCGAAACCGACGTATTTCCAGCTGATCAGCAACAGCAGCGTCCAAATAGCGATTTTCGGGTCGGCCAGCCAATCGGGACCATTGATGCCGAAGTTGGCCAGAATCTCATTGATGGCGCCCTTCTTCTGCAGCAACAGGCTCCATCCTGTGCCGACGATGACCTCGGAAACGACATACGGCACGAAGATGAGGGTGCGGATGAGACCACGCCCCTTGAACTTCTGGTTCAGCAGCAATGCGAACAGGATGGCGAGCGGAGCCTGGATGACCAACGAGCCGATCACGACCTCGAAGGTATGCAGAATTGCCGCCTGGAACGCGGGATCCTTAAGCGCTGTGATGTAGTTCTGGAGACCAACGAATTTACCTGTCTTGGAGGGAAGTCCGTAACCCTTCCACTGATAGAAGCCGTAATAAGCACCCAAGACGATAGGCAGAATCACAAAGCAGACGAACAGAAGAATCGCAGGTGCGGACAGTACGAAAATCTCAACATTACGACGCATTTTGCCATCGGACGGTTTCTTGGACCGCTTAGCGCGCAGCGTCACCGCGTCTTTGCTTGTACTTGACATGGTTTTCTCCACTACCAGATACGTTTCTCGAATAGGAAGGAGGGTGGATGAATATCTGTCTATCCACCCTCCTTTGGCCTTCAACCAGCCATGTTCACTGTCAGCCCTTGGCCGCTGCGTCCTTCATCGCCTTGACGATGTCAGCCGAAGTCCCCTGTCCGGAAAGCAGATTCACCACTCCGGAATTAAGAGCGTTGCCAATATTTCCGCCGAGAGCGGTATCCATCCACAGCTGCATGCCATCGGACTTTTTCATAGCTTCGATGATGGCTTTAAGATTTTCATCGGTAACCGCATCGTAAGCTTCGTCGGAAGCCGGAATGGTGCTGAACGCAGTGGCGTATTTCTCCTGATTTGATTTCTCAGCCATGAAATTGACGAAATCAACAGCAGCGTCCGGAGCCTCGGGATTGACAGCGAAACCGGTCACAGCGCCCATCAAAGCACCTTCCTCGCCTTTTCCTCCGTCCACGGTCGGGAAGGCGAAGAAGCCAAGGTCAGCCATTGGCTTCTTGTCCGGAGTCAGGTCCTTGAGAACTCCAGGCTCCCATGTGCCCATGAGCTCCATCGCAGCCTTATGATTGGCCAGCAGACCTGCGGACGAGCTGGCGCCCTGCTGGGCCGTCGTGGTGAGGAATCCTTCGTTAAAAGCATTCGCATCCAACAAATCCTTCAGATCATCTCCGGCCTTGGTCCAGCAGGAGTCGGAGAAGTCCTTGTCATTGACGCCCTTGGCGTAGGCCTTCGGAGAGCATTCGCGCATGGACAACCAGTAGTACCAGTGACCGACCGGCCAAGCATCCTTGCCGCCGAGTGCGATCGGATCGATGCCAGCGCTGCGAAGCTTCTGCACATCGGTCTTCAGCTCGCTGAAGGTGGTCGGCGCGGCATCGATGCCAGCCTGCTTGAACAGATCCTTGGAATACCAGATGCCACCAGGCTGCACAGTGACTGGAACACCATAGACCTTGCCGTCATAGGACATGGACTCCAGCGCAGAAGACATCTGCTTCTTGACGGTGTCACTGATCTTATCAGTGAGGTCCATGGTCTGTCCGGCGTCAATCATGTCCTTGGTCTTGGCTCCACCAAGGGTCATGTACACATCCGGGCCGGAGGCGGGATCCTGCATAGCGGTGGTCAGCTTGCCTTCGAAATCCTCGTTTTGGATGGCCTGAATCTGAACCTTGACACCAGTCTTCTTCTCGAACGCTTTGGCCATATCCTCCCAATACTGCTTGCCGTCACCAGCTGTTGCGTTATGCCAGAACGTAATGGTCTTATCGTCTTTGGCACCAGTGCTGGGGCCGCAGGCACCCATGCCCAACATGGTCGCCACCGCAAGAGTGGCAGCTGCAATGGTTTTGAACTTCATTGTCTTCTCCTTATTGACCAAATCATCATCGACAAAATGATGGCAACGACAGGAATTTCTCTCGAATGGGTCGAATCGGGAAGCATGACCGCAACGAATGCTGCTGCAGCTCCCCTGGCAGACAGAGAATCAGCCTTTGACTCCCTTCGAAAATTTCCATTTCGTTTTCGTTGTACCTATAGACTACCGAAACAAATCACACAAAGTCAAGTTTTTTGTAAAATCAGAAAACTAATTATTTTTCGTTGATTTTACAACGTTTTTAAGTATTGCCAACATATCGAAAGTTTCGAAAAACGCAAACCGAAACTTTCGTTCGCATTTTCGGATATGATGAAAATGAAGAAGGAGTGACTCATGCGCAATACGGCAAAAAAAGCTACGGTACGACTCTCTGACATAGCTAAAGAGACCGGTTATTCCCTTTCCACCGTATCCAAGGCGCTCAACGGCAGAGCCGACGTTTCCGAAGAGACGCGGCAAACCATCAACGCGGTGTTGAAACGGTATGGGTATTCCCGTAAAGCGACAAGCACGAAAAGCCAACGAATTATCGAAATCGTGTTCCAAGATTTCGATAATGTTTGGGCCCTTGAAGTACTCCGTGGCGCCATTCGCGAAGCCAAGTTGCATGATTTGAACATCATCACCACCGAAGGCGGCAATCGCCAGCACCCGGACTCATCCTGGATTGACAACATGCTGCGTCGGCAGACAGATGGCGCCATTCTTGTCTTCTCCAGTCTGACACGTATCGAACGGAACAAACTGCATTCCAGAGGTATTCCCTTCGTCTTGTTCGATCCATTCGGTAATCCAGATCCAGACACGCTGTCGGTGCAAGCGGACAACTGGACCGGAGGCGTAATCGCCACCAGGCATCTGCTCGCACTCGGACATACCCGCATAGGCATCATCACCGGACCGGAGGAAATGATGTGTTCCAAAGCACGTCTGGACGGATATACATCAGCGCTTGCGGAACATGGAATCGAAACCGATCCCGAACTTATCACCGAAGGCGATTTCACCACTTCCGGCGGTTACGCACAGTCCATCTCCCTGTTGAAACAACCAAATCGTCCGACCGCAATCTTCGCCGGCAGCGATCTGCAGGCCATGGGCGTCTACGAGGCGGCAAGACAGCTGGGATTACGTATTCCCGAGGATCTATCCGTGGTCGGATTCGACGATGTGCAGACTGCCGCATTCCTTGGCCCGGCGCTGACCACCGTACGGCAGCCGCTCCAAGACATGGCAAGGGCCGCCGTACGCATGCTGGTCGAGGCGCTGTCCACCGACGACGTGATCCAACCGCACATCATCATGCCGACATCGCTAGTGGTACGCAACAGCACACAGCAACTCGAGGGTTAATCAGCGGGGCAAACCTCACAGGCACAACCGTAAGGGAGAACACAGCGCTCCTAGCCTTTCGACCCGTTTTCACCTCGTTCTAAGACGGCCCGTCGGAACACCAGCAGTGAACCATCCTGAAACTCCGTAGAATCTATGCCATGAAGCCGGCCATGCAACCGACGAACCCACCAGCCCATTCGGTGCTGAGGAAACGGGCATCGACACTCAGCAGGACCTGCCCCTGACGCACGAACGTCGCAGAATCAACCGGACCATGCATGCCAGTTACGATGACCGACAAGCGGTTGTCGTCGAAAAGTACCGCCGGACGCACTCCGTCAGCCTGTACGGCAACAGACCCAGCTTGCGAATCGTCTCCATTCACCATCTCGTAGCGCACATCCGTGCCATGCATCGAAAACACCGCGTAATGCGTGGAATTCTGCCGAATCACTAAAGAACCGGACATGGGAATCGGCATGAGCGTCGGCAGTTTCGCTATTCTGCGGTAGCTGACATCACGCTCGTCGCGCACCACCACATCGTTCGTCGAGCCATCAGCCACATCCACCAGCGCAGGTTCCACGTCACCGGCGAGCGAGGATTTCACCCTAGGCTCGATGGTGATGCCATCGTCTTCAGTAGTAACCGTGATCTCGTCGGCCAAGCGGCCAAGACCAGCGCACGTCACTGGCCATCCGGGGTCACCCTCATGCGTATCTAATGCACCGTTGCCGTCCAGCTTCCAATCGGCCGGATTATGTTCCCAGGATACCGGAGCGACAAAGCTCTCCCTTCCCAAGTAGCTCAATAATTCGCCGTCATGCTTTCCCCGCGTCTCCCTCACGCCGAGACACACCAGCCACCATCCCAGTTCCGGATGAAGCAACAGGTCCGCATGTCCCACGCATTGCAGCGGTTCCGACAAACCCAGATGTCGGTGGGTGAGAATCGGATTCTTCTTATCCGCGTGGAAGGCACGGATTGCGGTGCCAAGATAGCAGCGTTCCCCGTCACGAACCTGCGGAATGCACTCACCCGATTCGGATGCTTCCCGTTCGTAAGCTTCGAACGCCCGAAGCAGTCCATGCGGCGCATAGATGCGCATGGCCATTTCGCTATGTTCGAAACTGGTGCCCCCCTCGGCGGTCATCAGATACACATAATCACCCACGCGATAGAGATGCGGCGCTTCAGCCCACACCGATTCCACACCGTATCCGCGCCATATTACCGTCTTGCCCGATCCCGCAGGAAGACCGTCATCGACAAAAGTCCAAGTCTCCGGATCAATGCGTTGGGTCCAGACCTCGGTCTGGCCTTCCCATTGCGGATTGACCGCAGGACGGGTCTGGGTCCAGTACACGTTGCCGTCCCCGTCCTCGAATATGTCTGGATCGATGCCTTCGGCGCCCTCGATCCAGAACGGCCCACGCCAAGGTCCGTCGATCGAGTCCGACTCAAGAACGAAGTTGCCTTCCGCCGCCTGGGCCGCATCCAATTCGGCCTGGGAGCATCCTTCCGCGATGGCTTTGCGTCCATTGATGCGAGCGATGGTGCAGGCAATCACGTATTTGCCACGAATCCTACGCAGCGTCGGCGCATAGACGCCACCCGAGTCATCCACGAAAGGAATGAGCAAACGTCTTGCCAACTCCTCATCTATGGCATCCGACACGTGTTTCCAGTGGGCCATATCCCTGGAAACGTAAATAGGCAAGCCTGGAACCAGTTCGAAGGTGGAGGTCACAAGCACGATTTGCCGAAGATCATCATCCCAAATCCAACTCGGATCAGGATGCATTCCGTGAAGAATGGGATTGGCGATGGTAATCGTTGTGGTCATAAGTACGCCTCATTCGGGAACGTTTGGATACATCACATCATTGCGAATAATCGAAATTTTCGCTTGGTCTAACAACGCAAACAAGCCGCTCACCGGCGATCTAGCCGGCAAACGACTTGCGTGCGAAGGAAATTTGAGGAAGGAGGAAGGAAAGAAAAGCGAGTGGTGTGCCGGAACACCGACGCTTCGGCACACCACATCCGGCTCTGTCACAGTCGAGCCCCACTGTTTGATCCAGCGATGAATCAGGAGTCCTAACGGAAACTCCTTATTGCGTCCATGCCTCGGTCCTGCAATTCCGGAACGCTACGCGCGCCCAGTCATTGCTCGCCCTCGACTACCGTCTCGGACTTCGCCCGAGGCTACCTAAAACCCTAGTGGGTTTTCGGCTCACGCCTCGGCCAGGGCGTCGATCATATAGTTGTTGATCGTGGCCTTGACGGACTCGAGATGATCGGACTTGGTGGCTTCGATGAGCTTGGCCTGCGGAATGTCCAGAGCGTACTCTTCGAGGGAAGCCAGGGAGGCGGTGCCGTTCTCGACGGTCGCACCGATGCCGGAATCGAAGGAGCTGTAACGCTCGGCCTGCAGGTTCTCGATGACCTTGTCCTCATGCATCTTGGCGGCAACCAGGAGGCCTGCGGCGAAGGAATCCATGCCTGCGATGTGGGAACGGAACAGATCCTCGGCGGTGAAGGAGGTACGGCGCGGCTTGGCGTCGAAGTTCAGACCGCCGTGAGGGCCGATCTGGCCTTCGGCGAGGACTTCCCACATGACGGTGGAGGTCTCGTACAGGTCGGTCGGGAACTCATCCATGTCCCAGCCGATGAGCTTGTCATCCTGGTTGGCGTCGAGGGAGCCGAGCACGCCGGCCTCGCGGGCGGTGCGGATCTCGTGCTGGTAGGTGTGGCCTGCCAGGTTGGCGTGGTTGCCTTCGAGGTTCAGCTTGAAGACGTCCATCAGGTCGTAGGTGCGCAGGAAGTTGATGGCGGTTGCGGCATCGAAGTCGTACTGGAACATCGTCGGTTCCTTGGCCTTCGGCTCAATCAGGAACTGGGCGTCCAGGCCGATTTCCTTCGCGTAGTCATGGCACATGTGGAAGAACTTGGCCATGTGCTCCTGCTCGCGCTTCATCTGGGTGTTCCACAGGTTCTCGTAGCCTTCACGGCCGCCCCAGAACACGTAGTTCTCGGCGCCCAGGCGCTTGGCGATCTCCAGGGAGTGCTTCAGCTGGCCGCCGGCGTAGGCGTAGATGTCGGCGAACGGTGAGGTGGAGGCGCCGGAGACGAAGCGCGGGTTGGTGAACAGGGAGGAGGTGTTCCACAGCAGCTTGATGCCGGTGGACTTCATGTTCTCTTCGATCTTGTCGACGACCTTGTCCAGGTTCTTGTCGGTCTCGCGCAGGGTGTCGCCTTCCGGAGCGATGTCGCGATCATGGAAGCAGAAGTACTCGACGCCGAGCTTCTGGAAGAACTCGAAGGCGTAGTCGACCTTGGCCAGAGCCTCGTCCTCCGGATCGGAATACTTGCCGTACCACGGACGCTGGGCGGTGCCGGTGCCGAACGGATCGACGAGCTGCTGGTCGAAGGTGTGCCACCATGCGACGCCGAAACGCAGCCAGTCCTTCATCTTCTTGCCGGCAACGACCTTGTCGGCATCGTAGTAATGGAAGGCAAGACCCTCCTGCGGCCCCTTTTCGCGACCGACGTACGGAATCTTATCGATATCCCACAGACCCATGGAATGCTCCTTTGCTTGGTTTACTTACGTAAAGCTTTATTTCGCAGCGGGCTTTCCGCCCGTCTTGGTCTACATAATAAATTGAATTACCTAAGTTTGTCAATTCGTTAAACTATACGGCGTTTCCATTGGAATCAAGCCATTTATCAATGCAGTGATACAGTGTGTTTGTTTGTTCGCATCGCGGCGCAACACCTGCGCGGCGCACGGAAGCGCGGAATCGAAAGAAGGAACATATGAGCGAAAACGTCGACACCATCTGCGTGCAGGGAGGCTATCAGCCGGGCAATGGAGAATCCCGCACTCCCCCAATCATCCAGGCCACGACCTTCAAATACCAGTCGAGCGAACAGATGAGCCGACTGTTCGACCTGTCCGAATCCGGCTACTTCTACACCCGCCTGCAGAATCCGACCAACGACACCGTCGCCGCGAAGATCTGCGAGCTGGAAGGCGGCGCGGCCGCGATGCTCACCTCGTCCGGCCAGGCGGCGAACTTCTTCGCGCTGTTCAACATCTGCAACAACGGCGACCACATCGTCGCCTCCTCCGCCATCTACGGCGGCACGTTCAACCTCATCAACGTGACCATGCGCAAGATGGGCGTCGAATGCACCTTCGTCAGCCCGGACTGCACCGAAGAGGAACTTGAGGCCGCGTTCCAGCCGAACACCAAGGCCGTGTTCGGCGAGTCCATCTCCAATCCGGCGCTTATCGTGCTCGACTTCGAGAAGTTCGCGAACGCAGCGCATCGTCACGGCGTGCCACTGATCGTCGACAACACCTTCCCGACGCCGATCAACTGCCGTCCGTTCCAGTACGGCGTGGACATCGTCACGCACGCCACCACCAAGTACATGGACGGCCACGGATCCTGCGTGGGCGGCGCGATCGTCGATTCCGGCAATTTCGACTGGATGGCCCATGCGGAGAAATTCCCGGGCCTCACCACTCCGGACGACTCCTACCATGGCGTCACCTACGCGAAGGAATTCGGCAAGGCCGCATACATCACCAAGGCCACCGCGCAGCTCATGCGCGACTTCGGCTCCACTCCGGCGCCAATCAATTCGTGGATCATGGGCATGCATCTGGAATCCCTCGGCGTGCGCATGGAGCGCCACTGCGCGAACGCACTGGCCGTGGCCAAGTGGCTCGACGCCGATCCGCGCGTCAGCTGGGTGAGCTTCCCGGGCCTCGAAACGGACAAGTACCATGCGCTGGCGGAGAAGTACATGCCGAACGGCACCTGCGGTGTGATCTCCTTCGGCGTGCCGGGCGGCCGCGAGAAGGTCTCCGCGTTCCTCGACCATCTGAAGATGGTGTCCATCGCCACGCATGTGGCCGATGCGCGCAGCTGCACGCTGTATCCGGCCGGCACCACGCATCGCCAGCTCACCGAGGAGCAGCTTGAGGAAGCCGGCGTCGGCATCGACCTGGTGCGCCTGAGCTGCGGCATCGAAAACACGGCCGACATCATCGCCGACCTCGACCAAGCCCTCGCCGCCGTGCAGTGAGCCGCAGAAATCCGCCATCTCGCTTATGGATGGCGGATTTCTTCACCCGACCGATGCTATCTCGCTTATAGATGGCAGTCTTCTTGAATCGCTAAGGCCCTAGGGGGTAATATTCATACCTCTTAAGGCCTTTTTGTGGATTTCATCCGCCATCTATAAGCGAAATAGCATCATGCCGCAGCCCGATTCCGCCATTCATAAGCGAGATATGGGCTTGCCCAAGCCTCACAGACGGTTGCCCTTCCTCCGACCATCGGCTATCTGAGCAATCGTCATTCGCCCACATAGCCGCACAGGCTCCCCCAAACGCAATGACACCCTCTGCGCCACGCGTTCCGCCAATTCCCTTTGAGAATCCTCATCCCTGAGATTTTCCGCCGTCACCTGGATATACAGCCATCCTTCATCCTCCAACGCTTCCCGACGTTTACTGTCAGCCAACCATCGCGAGGCATGATGCCTGCCGTCGTATTCAATGATGATTTTCAAATCCGGATAAGCCATGTCCGCGAAAAATACATGAGAATAGCCTTTGAGCCGAATGGCATAGTTCACTTCCGGACAAGGCAAACCATAACGCAACAGAACAATTCGACTTCTCGTTTCCTGGGAAGAATCTGTATTCTCCCGCATCAGCCTGAGAGCCCTACGCATTTTCGACACTCCTCTCACCGCACGTAATCTGTCGGAGCCTGAATAGTTGGACAAATCGGACAAGCTATCGACATATATCCGAAACTCCTCCAGTGTGGCCTTTTTCATATGTCCATCACGCCGCATCATCGAATCACCCAAAACCACCAATTCTTCATCTTCAAGCCGATTGGCATGCATGGCCCATGCGGTCACGGAATCCGTGCATCGCAATCGACCATGATGAATCGGCATATGCGTCTGAGGTCCAGACCAAAGCACAAAACAAATCCCCTGCAGTATCGTTCGCACGCCGTTACTTTCAATCACCGCGTGCAGCGTATCAGCCAAAAGCCCTCCGCGCCGGTAGCGAGGCAGTTCGATGCCTTGTAAACTCAGTGCGGTATCAAGCGCGAACACCAGCCGCCTTCCGGTGCGCCTCTGCGCTTCGAGACATTGTTCGATGGTTCTTGTCCTCAGCCGTGCGAGGCTTTCCGAATATTGTGCTCCATTGTCCATATCGCCAAAGTAGAGGAAATGTCGCCGCGCTGCCTACCGGCTTCTGGCAAACAGTGGATAAGTGGATAACTGCGCCCTTCTTTTTCTGATGCGGATAACCGTATCCCAGCGGAGGAATTCAAAGTGCGCATAGCCGATTGAGACGAGCGCGGCAATCGCAAGCATTGCAAGGATACTATGGCTGGCAATGAGGTCATTTTGTTGAATCGAGGATGTATGGGCGAACCGTATGTGATTGAGAATGTGTGTTTCGTGGGGTCCGATGAGTCTGTCGACATCACGATTGAGCAAGGGCGGATCGCGGATGTACGGTCTTCGGAAAAGTCGGTAGACAAGGCTTCAAAAACGTGGGTCATTCCCGGCTTGTGGGATTGTCACACGCACTTCACGCAGTGGTCGTACA
>ULWA01029478.1_pt1 | contig 12695 bp, 10 predicted proteins | sample 1959991 | NCBI WGS metagenome assembly ULWA01 (sample SAMEA4835802, study PRJEB28245) | human gut metagenome | biome: gut microbiome; material: fecal sample | place: Denmark | collected 2008
CTTGCAGATAAGGTGCTTGCTTCATTTGATAAGAAGAGCGATTTTAAGCCTTTATATGAAGATGAACTTCCATTAGAGGATAAGATTATGACAATAGCTAAAGAAATATATGGAGCAGATGGTGTTACATATGATTCTAAGGCTAAGAAGGAACTTGACCATATTACACAGATGGGCTTTGGAAATCTTCCTGTATGTATGGCTAAGACACAGTATTCTTTGTCTGATGATGCATCTAAGTTAGGAAGACCAGAAGGTTTTACAATTAATATTAGAGAAGTGTATGTTGATGCTGGTGCAGGCTTTGTTGTAGCACTTACAGGAAAAGTTCTTACTATGCCAGGACTTCCTAAAGTGCCAGCGGCAGAAGGCATTGATTATGATGAAGAGAATGAGAAGATAACAGGATTATTCTAGGTGTCTTGAAAAGAAAGGAGCAGTTATGCAGTTAAAAGATATTTTGGATATATGCAGAGCTAATGAAGTAGAACATTTTGAATATACAGTTGTTAATGGTGATATTAATACAACTGTTACAGGTATTGCTTCTGACTCAAGAAAAGTAACAGACGGAGGTATCTTTGTCTGCATAGTTGGTTCGGTAAGCGATGGACATAAATATATAGAGCAGGTTAAGGATAAGGCGGCTGTAATAGTTGTACAGAAGGGATCACAGTATAATACAGAGAAGATACCGGCAGCAGTTATAGAATGTGATAATACAAGACTTGCCCTTGCACTTATGTCAGCAGCATTTTACGGCAATCCTGATAAGAAGTTGTTTACAATTGGAATTACAGGAACTAAGGGTAAGACAACTACAACTTATATGATAAAGAATGTTCTTTGTGCGTGTGGAATAAAGACAGGTCTTATCGGAACTATCGAGACAGTTATAGGAGATGAGGCTGTTCCGTCCTGTAATACAACACCTGAGTCAATACAGATTCATAAAACCTTCAGGAAAATGGTTGATGAGGGATGTAAGGCAGTAGTTATGGAGGTATCCTCACAGGGCTTAAAGCTTGACAGAACTGCAGGTATTGTATTTGACATCGGAGTATTTACTAATCTTGAGCCTGATCATATCGGTCCTAATGAGCACGCTTCATTTGAGGAGTACCTTGAATGTAAGGCTAAGCTTTTTAAGCAGTGCAAGACAGGAATAGTCAATGCAGATGATAAGCATACAGCTGATATATTAAGAGACTCTGTATGCAGTGTTGAGAAGTATGGCATATCAGAAGATGCAGACATAAAGGCAAGTGATATCAAGTTGTTCCATGAGAGAGGAAAGATAGGTCTTACTTATAAGTGTAGTGGTCTTGTCAATATGGATGTGGAACTTTCACTTCCGGGAATGTTCTCAGTATATAATTCATTGTGTGCAATAGCTGTTACAAGACATTTTAATGTGGATAATGCTATTGTTGAAAATGTATTGAAAGATGTAAAGGTTAAAGGAAGAATAGAGCTTGTTCCAGTATCTGATAAGTTTACTCTTATGATTGATTATGCTCATAATGCGATGTCCTTAGAGAGTATTTTAAAGACACTTAAAGAGTACAATCCACATAGACTTGTATGCCTGTTTGGCTGTGGTGGCAACCGCTCTAAAGAGAGAAGATTTGAGATGGGTGAAGTGTCTGGAAGATTAGCAGACCTTACGATTATAACATCTGATAATCCAAGATTTGAAGAGCCTCTTGCTATTATGGAAGATATTAAGACTGGAATTAACAGGACTACAGGTAAGCATATTGATATTGCAGACAGAAAAGAAGCTATTAAATATGCTATTGAGAATGGTGAACCTGGAGATATTATCGTGCTTGCAGGTAAGGGACACGAAGATTATCAGGAGATAAAAGGCGTTAAATATCCTATGGACGAACGTGTTCTTATATCAGAAGTTCTTGAAGAATTAAAGGAGAAAAATGTACGCTGATATAATAATAGATATTTCACACGAACAGCTTGATAAGACATTCCAATATGCTGTGCCTGATGATATGGATGGTAGTGTTGATATCGGAACATCTGTAAGAGTGCCTTTTGGAAAAGGTAACAGAATTATAACAGGATATGTAATTGGTTTAACTGATAAGCCATCATATCCTGTTGATAAGATAAAGAGCATTGACAGTGTTGTTACAGGAAAAGTAAATGTCGCTAAAAGTATGATAAAGCTTGCAGCGTGGCTGAAACGGCATTATGGCTGTACTATGAATCAGGCATTAAAGACGGTTATTCCTGTTAAGGACGAGGTCGGACATAAGCAGAAAAAGTCTGTCTGCCTTTTGGTTGATACTAAAAAGGCACAAGAACTTATAAGCATATATGAGAAAAAAGCGAAAGCCAAGTACAGGCTTATGTGTGCACTTATTGATGAACCTGTTATTGATATGGAGATAGTAAAAGACAAGCTTAATATTTCGCCAGCAACAGTAAAGGCACTTGAAGCAGACGGAATTATAAATGTCAAGGTTGAAAGTTACTATAGAAATCCTGTGTCTGATAAGCACATTTTTAATAAAAAGGTTGTGCTTAACGAGGAACAGCAAAGAGCCGTTGATACAATAGTGGAGGATTATGATAATAAAGCGTTCAATACATATCTTATACGAGGAGTAACCGGAAGCGGAAAGACAGAAGTGTATCTTGATGTTATTGAACATACTATTAATTCCGGACGGCAGGTTATAATGCTTATACCTGAGATAGCACTTACATTTCAGACTGTTCAGAGATTTTATCACAGATTTGGGGATAAAGTGTCTATTATTAATTCAAGAATGTCAAAAGGTGAGAGATATGACCAGTTCGTAAGAGCACTTAAAGGTGAAATAAGTATTATGATAGGTCCAAGATCGGCATTGTTTACACAGTTTCCTAATCTTGGACTTATTGTTATAGATGAGGAACACGAGGGTGCGTATATATCAGAGCAAGTCCCAAGATATCACGCCAAAGACCTTGCAATACATATTGCAAAGGAGGTGGGAGCTTCTGTTATACTAGGCTCTGCAACACCGTCAATTGACAGCTATTACAGGGCAGAAGCAGGCGAGTATAAGCTTATAGAGCTTAATAACAGGGCAGGAGAGGCAAGCCTGCCACAGGTATATATAGCTGATATGAGACAGGAGTTAAAGACAGGTAACAGGACAATATTTTCAAGAAAGCTGTATGAGCTTATCAGTGACAGGCTTAATAAACACGAACAGATAATGCTGTTTCTTAATAAAAGGGGAACTGCCGGATTTGTTTCGTGCAGATCGTGCGGCTATGTTATGAAATGTCCGCATTGTGATGTATCTATGACACTTCACAGGAATGGAAAGCTTGTATGTCATTATTGTGGATACGAGACTCCTAATGTATCGTTATGCCCTGAATGTGGTTCTAAGTATATTCTTGGCTTTAAGGCAGGAACAGAGGCTGTAGAGGATGCAGTTAAGAAGATGTTTCCTGCGGCAAGGGTATTAAGAATGGATATGGATACAACCAAAGGCAAAGACGGACACGAGAATATATTAAGTGCATTTGCGACAGAACAGGCAGATATACTTATAGGCACGCAGATGATAGTAAAGGGACACGATTTCCCAAAGGTTACTCTTGTCGGAGTCGTAGCGGCAGATATATCCTTGTATGCAAGTGATTATAAGGCTGTTGAGCGTACATTCCAGCTTATAACACAGGCGGCAGGAAGAGCTGGACGAGGAGAAAGAAAGGGTGAAGTTGTAATACAGACATATTCACCTGATAATTATGGCTTGTTATGTGCGGCGGAGCAGAATTATAAGAGTTTTTATGAGCAGGAAATGTCTTACAGGAAGCTGCTTTCATATCCACCTGTTAATAATATGGTAAAGATTAACATAAGCAGTATTAATGAGAAGCTGTTATCAGAGCGTGCAGGAAATATTAAAGCTTTGATACAGCAGTATATTCAGGATAACAATACTGTTAAAGATGACAAGATTATAGTACTTGGTCCATCAAATGCTTCTATATACAAGATTAAAGATATATACACGAAGCAGATATATTTAAGAAGTTCAAGCTTTAAAGCACTTGAACTAATTATGGATATGCTGGATAATAATATTAATGGAAGTTCAGATTACAAGAATATTAACATTGCATATGATGTTAATTAAACATACGCATATGTTATTTGATTATGGAGGAAGTTATGGCAATCAGAAATATAAGAACATTAGGTGATGAGATATTAAGAAAAGAAGCAAAAGAAATAACTGAGATGACACCTAGAATACAGGAACTTATTGATGATATGTTTGAAACAATGTATGAGGCTAATGGAGTTGGACTTGCAGCTCCACAGGTAGGAATAAGAAAGAGATTAGTAGTAATTGACTGTGGTGATGATCCAATAGTGCTTATTAACCCTGTAGTTCTTGAGACAAGTGGTTCACAGACAGGACAGGAGGGCTGTCTTAGTGTTCCGGGTAAGGTTGGTATCGTGACAAGACCATCTTATGCCAAGGTTAAGGCACTTAATGAAGATATGGAAGAGATTATCGTTGAGGGTGAAGAACTTCTTGCAAGATGTCTTTTACACGAGATTGATCATCTTGACGGAGTAATGTATGTTGATAAGGCAGAAGGTCCACTTATGGAAACTGAAACGGAGGAAGATTAATATTGAAGGTTGTATTTATGGGAACTCCTGACTTTGCAGTTGGGACGTTAAAGGAACTTATTGATAACCAGTATGATGTAGTGGCTGTTGTGACACAGCCGGACAAGCCAAAGGGAAGAAGCAAGGAGCTTGTATTTTCACCTGTTAAGGAAGAAGCTGTTAAGAATAATATACAGGTTCTTCAGCCAGAAAGAGCAAGAGATGAAGCATTTGTTGAAGAATTAAGAAAATATAATGCAGATGTGTTTGTTGTTGTTGCATTTGGACAGCTATTGCCTAAGAGTATTATTGATATGCCACGTCTTGGATGTATTAATGTACACGCTTCACTGCTTCCTAAGTACAGGGGTGCCTCTCCAATCCAGTGGGCAGTAATAGACGGATGTGAGTATTCCGGTGTTACGACTATGAAGATGGATGAGGGGCTTGATACAGGAGATATTCTTTTGGTAGATAAGGTTAAACTTGATAAGAAAGAGACAGGCGGAAGCCTTTTTGACAGATTAAGCATAGTTGGTGCTAAGCTTCTTATTAAGACACTTGAAGGACTTGAGACTGGAAGCATTATACCAGAAAAGCAGAACGAAGCTGAAAGCTCATATGTCAAAATGCTTAAAAAGTCAATGGGAGAGCTTGATTTTACTAAGAGTGCCAGACAGATTGAGTGCCTTATAAGAGGACTTAATCCCTGGCCAAGTGCATTTACACATCTTAATGGCAAAATGTTAAAAATATGGGATGCAGATGTTGTGAATGACAGTGATGATATTATAAATAACAATAATGTTTCAAAGGAATGTGAAGCTGGAACAGTATGTTATGTAGATAAGAAGACATTTATTATAAAATGCGGAAAAGATTATCTTAAGGTTAATGAACTTCAGCTTGAGGGTAAGAAGAGAATGTCAACAGATGCCTTTCTTCTTGGAAGCCACGTTGAAGAAGGGACTGCATTAGGGTAATTAGTTATATTATAATGGAGAATAATCTGTATGGAAGTTAATTTAAGAGCGGTTGTACTCGATATTTTGGAAGAAATAGAGAGTAACAATGAATTTTCACATATAATAATCAACAATGCACTTTTAAAGTACCAGTATCTTGATAAGAGTAAAAGATCATTTATCAATAAGCTGTCTTTAGGCATTATAGAGAGCCAGATAGAATTAGATTATATTATTAACAAGTATTCAAAGACACCAGTTAAGAAGATGAAGCCTGTTATAAGAAGAATTGTAAGAATGGGTGTATATCAGATAATATATATGGATAATGTGCCTGATAGTGCAGCTTGTAATGAGGCTGTCAAGCTTGCTGTAAAGAGGGGATTTGCGGGGCTTAAGGGTTTTGTTAATGGTGTGTTAAGAAATATATCACGCAATAAAGACAATATTGAATATCCAGATTATAATAAAAGTCCATATGAATATCTGTCTGTTAAGTATTCTATGCCAATGTGGATAATTGAGCTGTGGTCAGGGCAGATGTCAATAGATACTGTTAAATCCGTGCTTGAGGGTATGAAGTGTGAGAAGAAGACATATATAAGATGTAATACATCAAAGGCTTCCAGGGAACAGATTAAAGAACTTCTTCAGCGTGAGAATGTGACAGTAAAAGAAGTAGAGAATATACCATATGCGTATGAGATATCCGATTATGATTATATCGCAGGGCTTAAAAGCTTTCAGGATGGTATGTATCAGATTCAGGATATCAGCTCAATGCTTGCAGGTGAATACACAGCACCAAAAGCGGGAGATACAATAGTTGACGTATGCGGTGCACCGGGCGGAAAGTCAATTAATGCCGCACTTAAGATGTCAGAACAGGGGGATTGCGGCAGGGTAATCGCCAGAGATTTGTCAGATTACAAGGTTGCACTTATTGATGAGAATATTAAGAGGCTTAATATCACTAATATACAGACACAGGTATATGATGCACTTGATTGTGATGAAAGTCTGATTAATAAAGCTGATATTGTTATAGCTGACCTTCCTTGTTCAGGTCTTGGGATAATAGGAAGAAAGCCGGATATAAAATATAATGCTTCGCCTGAAAAATTGCAGTCACTTGTAGATCTTCAAAGAGATATTTTAAAGGTCGTATCACGCTATGTTAAGAGTGGTGGAGTGTTAATGTATAGTACTTGTACAATTAACAGGGCAGAAAATGAGGATAATGCCGACTGGATATGTAAAGAATCAGGCTTTACGAAAGACGGAGAGTATCATCAGCTGCTTCCTGCCAATAATTCAGGAATGGACGGATTCTTTGTCGCTCGTCTTATTAAGAGTTAAACAGGGGAATGTAAATATATTTAAGAAATAACAGATAAATGGAATGGAGTATGGTTATGCCGCATAAGACTGATATAAAATCATTGAATTACAATGAACTTGTACAATATGTTGAGAGTATTAATGAAAAGAAATTCAGAGCTGCCCAGTTATATTCGTGGATGCACGAGAAACTGGCAGAAAGTTATGATGAGATGACCAATATTTCCGATAAGCTTAAGAATACTTTAAAGGAAGATACCTTGTATACAAGTCTTAAGATTGTAAAAATGCAGGAGTCAAGGATAGACGGCACTAGAAAGTACCTTTTTGAGCTTTATGACGGCAATCTTATAGAAAGTGTATTTATGAAGTATCATCACGGCAATTCGGTATGTATTTCATCACAGGTGGGCTGTAAAATGGGCTGTCGTTTCTGTGCATCAACTCTTAATGGATGTGTAAGAAATCTTTTACCATCAGAAATGCTTGACCAGATATACAGAATAAGCAGGGATACTAATGAGAGAGTAAGCAATGTTGTTATAATGGGTTCTGGTGAGCCTATGGATAATTACGATAATGTTATTAAATTCATAGAACTGCTTAACAGTGAAAGAGGACTTAATATAAGCCAGAGAAATATAACAGTATCAACCTGTGGAATTGTGCCTAAGATAAAAGAACTGGCAGATCTTAAGTTACAGATAACACTTGCAATATCGCTTCACGCACCTAATGATGAGTTAAGAAAGACTATGATGCCTATTGCTAATAAATACAGCATAGCAGAGATTATGGATGCGTGCAGGTATTATCTTGATAAGACAGGACGAAGAATATCATTTGAATATAGTCTGGTTAAGGGCGTTAATGATACTAAAGAATGTGCCAATGAGCTTATAGAGCTTGTAAAAGGGCTTAACTGTCATATTAATCTGATACCGGTTAATCCGATTAAGGAAAGAGATTATGAGCAGTCAGAGAAGAATTCTATAAAGAATTTTAGGGATATGCTTGAAAGAAAAGGAATTAATGCGACTGTCAGACGTGAGATGGGGCGCGATATAGACGGTGCCTGTGGACAGTTGAGGCAGAATCATATAGATGAGAATTCTGCCATATAGAGCCAGCTGCATAAAAAGTGGCTGAAATATGTCGCATTTTTATAGCTGGTATGATAATATATATTGATATGGGATACTATTCATTAATAGTAAAACTGATACATTAAAGAATGGATGGAGAATGAAATGAACGCATTTGCAACAACAGATGTAGGAATTGAAAGAAATGTCAATCAGGACTATGTCTATGCAAAGCTTGATGATATAGGGTGTCTGCCTAATCTGTTTATTGTGGCAGACGGTATGGGAGGACATAAAGCTGGTGACACAGCGTCAAGATATACAGTTGAAACGCTTGTTGAATTATTAAAAGAGTCAGAAGGCAAAGATCCTTTAGCAACAATAGATAATAACATTAAGCTTGTCAACACACTGCTTCTTAGAAAGGCAGGCGAGTCGGAAGAATATAATGGAATGGGAACTACATTAGTGGTAGCCAGCATATTTGACAATACTTTAAGAGTAGCCAATGTGGGTGACAGCAGATTGTATGTAATCGGAGAAGATATAATCCAGATTACAAGAGACCATTCGTGGGTGGAAGAAATGGTACAGCGGGGCGAAATTGACAGAAAAGCTGCAAGAACCCATGAGAAAAAGAATGTTATCACAAGGGCAATAGGTGGCTATGACACCGTCGAAGCCGAGATGTTTTCAGTTGATCTTAAAAAGGAAGATATGATACTTATGTGTTCTGATGGATTGACTAATATGTTAGAAGACCAGGAGATATTTCATATAATAAAGAGCAGCCACGATATCAGGGAAGCCGCAGAAAGGCTTGTAAGCAGGGCCAATGATAATGGTGGCAGAGATAACATATCAGTGATTTTAATTGAACCATAGGCAGAGAGGTAATTTAATGATGTTAAGAGAAGGAATGTTTTTAGCTGACAGATATGAGATAATTGAACAGATTGGTACAGGCGGAATGGCAGATGTATACAAAGCCAAATGCCACAAGCTTAACAGATATGTTGCAATTAAAGTTATGAAGTCAGAATTTAGCCAGGATAAGACATTTGTAAGCAAATTCTGGGCTGAGGCCCAGTCAGCTGCCGGACTTACTAATCCTAATGTTGTAAATGTGTATGATGTCGGTGTTGAGAATGGCATATATTACATAGTTATGGAACTTGTTGAGGGAGTTACCCTTAAGAAGTATATTGAAAAGAGAGGCAAACTTCCATATAAAGAGGCTGTAAGCATTGCTATACAGGTAGCTAATGGTATGGATGCAGCTCATAAACATAATATTGTCCATAGGGATATTAAGCCACAGAATATAATTATATCTAAAGAGGGCAAGGTTAAGGTTACTGATTTCGGTATTGCCAAGGTAGCTTCAACAGCAACAATTAATACATCAGCTTCTATGGGGTCTGTACATTATATATCACCAGAACAGGCAAGAGGCGGCTATTCGGATGAGAGAAGTGATATATATTCACTTGGTATTACATTATTTGAAATGCTCACTGGAACAGTTCCATTTGACGGAGATACAGCAGTATCAGTAGCTGTACAGCATATTCAGGATACAATACCAGCACCATCTCAGCTTGTTGAGGGAATACCAGTAAGTGTTGATAAGATAGTTCTTAAATGTACACAGAAGAAGACAGACAGGCGTTATCAGTCTGCCTATGACCTTATAGTAGATTTAAAGAAGTCACTTGTTATGCCGGAGGACGATTTTGTAAAGCTTGCTCCTATGTATGACACATCAGTTAATGATAACTATGCACAGACTGATTCAGATGATGAGGATATAGATGAGCAGGAAGAAGATGACGGCTTATTAGGTGAGGATACATTTGCAGATATTGATGATAATATAGATGAGGAAGAAGATGATAACGATATTGATGATGAGAGTAATGATAAGTTAGAGCTTATTATGAAATGTATCGGTATAGGAATTGCAGTTATAATTCTTATTATCACAATATTTGTTGTTGTAAAGCTTATAGGAAGCGGCAAGAGTTCATCTAACAATAACAGTAAGGCTTCTAATCAGGTTACAACTGCTGTGTCTGGCAATTCAAAGGCATCAGATATGGTTACAGTACCAGATGTAGTTGGAATGACTAAGGACGATGCAATAAGTGCACTTAATAAAGTTGGTCTTGGCTATAAAGCCGTGACACAGAGTTCAGATACAGTTGCAGAGAACAGTGTAATAAACCAGGGCAATGTAGGTGGTTCTAAGGTTGAGAAGAACTCACAGATTGTTCTTACAATAAGCAGTGGCAGGGAAACTAAGAATGTCACAGTTCCTAATGTAAAGGGTAAGACAGAAGAAGAAGCAAAAGAGCTTATTGAAAATGATAATCTTGTCGTTTCTGTTGATTATGTATACAGCAGTACAGTAGAAGCCGGAAAGGTTGTTAAATACAGCCCATCTGGAACAGTAACAGAAGGTACAACAGTTACAATAGAAGTAAGCCGTGGAAAGCAGGTAACTAAAGCCACAGTTCCTAATGTAATAGGAATGACAGAAAGCCTTGCCAATCAGTCTATCGAGGCAGCCGGGCTTAAGGTATCAGTAAAATATGAGACTTCATCTAAGGCATCATATGGTACTGTTACTTCACAGACACCTTACTCTGGTGGTGACACTGTAGAGTCTGGAACAACTATAACTATATATGTAAGCCACTATACAAGCTCAACAACTTCTACTACAGCATCAGGTTCAGGCAGCAGTAATAGTAACAGCAATAACAACAGTAACGGCAATAGCAATAGTAACGGCAATAATAGTGGTTCTAACACATCGGGCAATAGCAGTGGAAGCAATACATCAAGTGGCAATGGCAGTTCTAATACAGGAACGGGCAATACAAGCAATTAGAGTATAGGAAGTCTTATGCAGGGAAAGATAATAAAGGGAATTGCAGGATTTTATTATGTCCATATAGAATCCTGTGGTATATATGAATGTAAGGCAAAAGGAATATTCAGGAATAAAAAGATAAAGCCGCTTGTCGGGGATAATGTTATTATAGATATAATAGATAACGATAAGATGACAGGTAATATCATACAGATACTTCCAAGAAAGAATGAGCTTATAAGACCAGCTTCTGCGAATATAGATCAGGCTATGGTAATATTTGCTGTAAAATCACCAGAACCTAATTATAATCTTTTGGACAGATTTATAATGATGATGGATTATCAGAATGTGCCTACAGTTGTAGTGTTTAACAAAATAGATCTGGCAGAAGATGACACATTAGAAGAGCTTTCTGACATATATGAAAAATGTGGCTGTAAAGTCATATTTATAAGTACTTATGATAATAAAGGAATAGACATAGTTCTTAAGACACTTGAGAAAAAGACGACAATATTAGCTGGACCATCAGGTGTTGGCAAGTCGTCACTTACCAATCTTATACTTCCGCAGGAAGTGAGTGCAACTGGTGATGTGAGCAGGATTGGAAGAGGAAGGCATACAACAAGACATTCGGAGATATTTAATGTGAGCGATGCTACATATATATGCGACACGCCGGGCTTTACATCTCTTAATATTCCAGAACTTGAAAAGGAACAGATAAGATTTTATTTTGAGGAATTCAGTGAATATGAAGGGCAGTGCAGATTTAATGGCTGTGTTCATATTAATGAGCCTGACTGCAGGGTTAAGGAAGCGGTTGAGGCAGGATTAATAAGCAGAAGACGTTATACAAGTTATGTAGAGATATATGACGAGGTAAAGAACAAGAAGAAATATTAATTATAGATTAGCGATAATTGATTATCTATATGCCAGGGCTGGCTGTATAGGTTAAATAATATTAATTACACAGAAATGAGGAATATAATGACTATATTATCACCTTCAATATTATCAGCAGATTTTAAAAATCTTGAGAAAGATATTAAAGCAATTGATGAAGCAGGAGCAGAGTATATACATATTGATGTCATGGACGGCAGGTTTGTTCCAAGCATTTCCTATGGTATGCCTGTTATCAAATCAATAAGAAGCTGTACAAGCAGAGTATTTGATGTTCATCTTATGATCGAAGAACCAATCCGTTATATAGAAGAATTTGTAAAATGTGGTGCGGATATAATAACTGTCCACGTTGAGGCGTGCGAAGATGTTGTTGCCACAATTGAAAAGATACGGGAATGTGGTGTCAAAGCAGCTATTACACTTAATCCAGAGACACCAGTAAAGGCTATTGAGCCTTATCTTTCATTGGTGGATATGGTGCTTGTTATGAGCGTTCATCCTGGCTTTGGCGGACAGAAGTTCATACCGGAGTCATTAGAAAAGGTTAAGCAGATTAAAGCAAAACTTATAGAAAAAGGTCTTGATAACGTAGATATTGAGATAGATGGTGGAATTAATATAGAAAATCTTGTATCAGTGCTTGAAGCTGGAGCTAATGTAATAGTTGCAGGTTCGGCTGTGTTCAAGAATGATGCAGGAGCTAATGTTAAGAGATTTAAGGAGATAATGAGCACATATTAAAATTATGTCCTGTAGATAAAAAGATGGTGACACGTTAATTCGTGCCACCATCTTTTATATAATTCTTTGTCAGAAGTTCAGAAGTTGGAACAAATCCTATATTATCTGACTTGTAGAAC
>ULWA01004463.1_pt1 | contig 12502 bp, 8 predicted proteins | sample 1959991 | NCBI WGS metagenome assembly ULWA01 (sample SAMEA4835802, study PRJEB28245) | human gut metagenome | biome: gut microbiome; material: fecal sample | place: Denmark | collected 2008
CAGATTCCCGGCAATGTATTCCCGTTTGATATGCTTGGCTGCGTTGGCATGGCAGTATGCATGGTCTATATCATGTACAAGCAGTATCTGTTTGATTTTTCCTATCGTGTAACGGTAGGTGCAGTATATTTTCTGGCAGTTGTGGTGGCATCCCTGCCGTTGGTCATCCTGTCTCATAATCTGGAAAATGTGCTGGGAAGTCTGGAGCGGGCGGTAACGCAGAAACTGCTGATCTATATCGTTCTGCAATGTGCCTGGACGGTGCTGGTGGTAGCTTTTGCCAGAAAGCGTCTGGAGGATATCCTGAACCAGAAGCTGAAGCATATGCTGGAGGGACTGCGGAAATTCCAGGACAGAGCGGCATCCATTTTAAACCGTAAGGAATTGTTTGCTAATATGCATGACATTCTGGATGATGCAATTCCGGGCTGGGAATCCAGAATCTTTGAGAAGAATATAAATGATGACGGTTACCATGAGGTGGTACAGAGCGGACATATCCCGCTGGGCGAAGATGAGGTGGAGAGAGTCTGTGGCATCGTAGAGCAGGAAGAGACAAAAGAGACACCGGAGATCGCCCTGTTAAAATATGATAATATGGTCTGTGGATTTGTATATATGGAGCGTCTGCGGGAGAGTAAGCTCAATTACCGCGAGGCGGACTGCATCCGGCAGATGGCAAATATTGCTTCCGGCAGTCTGAAAAACATTGATGCTTATGAAAAGGTATATCAGGTATCCATTCATGACGAACTGACCGGCCTGTATAACCGCAGCTATTGTGGAGTGTATCTGCGCCGCGATGGTGCCTTGGGAGAAGAACGGGGCTTTTTATACATGGACATGGATAATTTTAAGTTATACAATGACCTGTACGGAGAACAGACCGGCGACCGGATTCTGCAATGGTGCGCGAAGAGATTTTTGGATAATGTGGAGAACGGAGAGGTATTCCGGGTAGGATCCAATGAGTTTCTGGTCTCGGTGCCGGAGACCGGCAGGGAACCACTGGTGGAGCTGGCGGAGAAGCTGACCCGGGCAGTACAGGAGAATGCTACAAATAAACCACAGGTCATGCAGCCCATTACATTCAGCGTTGGTGTGGCATGGTATCCCGGTCTGGCAGCGGATGCGCTGGAATTGTTCCAGCAGTCCAAGCGGGCGGCCTTTTATGCGAAGCGTAATGGTAAGGACCGAATCCAGGTATATGAAGGCGGTATCAATGAGGAGAGCCAGGATAAGGAGACCGGTTACGAGCAGGTGGCGCCTACGGTGTATGCACTGGTGGCGGCTATTGATGCGAAGGATTCCTTTACTTTCCAGCACTCCACCAATGTATCCCAGTATGCGGTATTGCTGGCCCAGAAGCTGGGCTTGTCCAGAAACGATATCCAGACCGTAAAGGTGGCAGGCCTTTTGCATGATATCGGTAAGATCGGTATCCCGGAGAGCATCCTGAAAAAGGCTGGAAAGCTTACGAATGAAGAATATGAGATCATGAAGAGCCATGTGGAGAAATCCATCGAAATGATCCACTATCTGCCGAATATGAACTATGTGATCCCGGCCGTTGTCTCCCATCACGAGAGATACGATGGGAAGGGATACCCCAGAGGAATCAAGGGAGAAGAGATCCCGTTCCTCGGCAGAATCCTGGCGGTATGCGACAGCTTTGATGCAATGATCTCCAAGAGAGCATACAAGGAACCTTTAAGCGTGGAATACGCCATGGGAGAACTGGAGAAAAATAAAGGAACCCAGTTTGATCCGAAGGTGGCAGATGCATTTATCGGACTGATCAAAGAAGGAAAAGTTCCCCTGTAAGAATTCAGGTGCAGGAACACAATAAAAGAGGCACCCGTGGGTGCCTCTTTTCAAAAGGGGAGGATTAAGTATTATCGTATCTTCCGTAAGATCAAAGGAGGGGATCCGATGATAGTAGTAGTCTGTCCCGGATTTTCGGGATTATACATTTCCCGTTGATATTTTTTTGTTGTTTTTGAGGACAAGTTGTTATATACTATGATTAATCATTCTGCCAACAGGTGAACGGCCTGACTGCCTGCAGGCGAGGCAGTTTATCTGTTGAGCGGATAAACAGACATGAGCAGGGAGGACTTCCGTCCGAGATGCGAATGGATGTGACGATTTCGAGATCCGGGAGGGCGCAGAAATCGTGTTATTAAAATTAGGTAAGGATGGTATTACAATTATGAATTTGATGGAACAGTGGAGATCAGTAGCATATAATGAGGCAACCGGCAAAGAGAAGCTGCAGCAGCTCTGGGCAGCTTATTTCCAAGAAGAGAAGGAGATCTACGCACAGCTTCTGAAGAATCCCGATGAAGTAGTAAAGGGTACCGTGAAGGAACTGGCAGATAAGTTCAAGGTATCTCTGATGACCATGACCGGATTCCTGGATGGTATTAATGACAGTCTGGTGGAGAAGAACCCTATTGATGATCTGGAAGAGGATACAGAGGTAAACTTAGGCTTTGACAAGGCTCTTCTGTACAAGAACATGGTAGCAGCAGAGGCTGACTGGCTGTACAATCTGGAAGAGTGGAACGCTATTTTCGATGAAGAGACCCGTAAGGAACTCTACAAAGAGCAGAAGTCTTCCACTACTATTGTGAAGGAGCAGAAGGTTTATCCCAACGACCCCTGTCCTTGCGGAAGCGGCAAAAAGTATAAAAAGTGCTGCGGCAGAAAGTAAATTGAACAGAAAGGGGGTTTTCCGCAGGTTTGCAGAGAGCCCCTTTTTCGTTTCCCCTGAGTTTAACGGGATTTCACAGTTATAGTCAGTTACAGTCAGTTACAGGAAAGGAAGGGTTACATATGAAAATGCTGAAAGAATTGAAATGGGAAGCAATTCTTACCGGTGTGCTGTATATTCTCTTAGGAATCGTGGCATTGTTGATTCCCGAGACCATGCAGAAGACACTGGGGTATCTGATTGGTATCGTACTGATCGTGGCAGGTCTCATTTCTATCATCTGCTATCTGCTCAGAGATGCCAAAGAGAACTATTATCACAATGAGTTTGTATTCGGTATTCTCGGAATCGTGTTGGGAGCAGTAGTCCTGTACAAGGTAGAGATCGTCATCTCCCTGATTCCCTTTATTCTGGGAGTACTGGTTCTGTGTAGCGGATGCAGCAAACTGCAGGATGCCATTGACTTGAAAAGACTGGGTTACGGCAGCTGGCTGGGACTTCTTATTGTGGCGGCAATCAACATCATTCTCGGAGTGGTACTGATCTACAATCCGTTCAAAGCAGCGATTCTGTTGTTCCGTGTTCTGGGAGTGGTACTGATCCTCAGTGGTGCCGGCGATTGCTTTTCTACGATTTATTTTGCGCGCAAGCTCCGGAGATTCAAACAGGAGCAGGATGCCTTGGACAGTACCTTCGAAGAGGTCGACCCTAAGGATCAAAATTAATGGACACAAAAGAACAGGCAGGAGGAACATTGTGAATATTGCATCTTTTTTGTCCCCGAAGGAGGAGGTTACTTTTCTTCGGGACGATATGACCATCAGACAGGGGCTGGAGAAGATGAAACGCTACGGCTACACGGCGGTACCGGTGATCGATGCCGAGGACAGGTATGTGGGCGTAGTCAGTGAGGGAGATTTTCTGTGGAATATTTTAAGCCACAACAGTGAACTGGATACCATTACCATGAAGAGTCTGGAAAAGCTGTCCGTGCGGGATATCATCCAGAGCGGCAAGATCCGTCCGGTATGTATCGATACCAACATGGAAGAACTGCTGGGACAGGCGCAGATGCAGAACTTTGTACCGGTGATCGACGACAGAAATGTATTCATCGGAATTATTACCAGAAGCGAGATCATCAAATATTTTATTAAAAAACAGATTGAAGTAGCAGAAAAGCAGCTATAATTCGTTAAATAAATAAGAGAAAGGTGTGTAGAATCATGAAAAAGTTGGAAGAATATGTAAAGAGCATTCCCGATTTTCCGGAGAAAGGTATTATTTTCCGCGATGTGACAAGCGTATTGCAGGATGCGGACGGACTGCACCTGGCGATCGATACCATGCAGGAGAAGATCAAGGATCTGGATTATGATGTGGTAGTAGGTCCCGAGTCCCGCGGATTTATCTTCGGAACCCCCATCGCATACAATAATCATAAGCCCTTTGTATTGATCCGCAAGAAGGGCAAGCTTCCCAGAGAGACTGTATCCACTACTTATGATCTGGAATATGGTTCTGCTACCATCGAGATGCACAAGGACAGTATCAAGCCCGGTCAGAAAGTTCTGATCGTGGATGACCTGATCGCTACCGGAGGTACCACCGAGGCTATGATCAAACTGATCGAGTCTCTGGGTGGTGAAGTAGCCGGCGTGGTAGTGCTGATCGAACTGGCAGGACTGAAAGGCCGTGAGCGCATTAGCAAATATCGTCTGGAGTCAGCCATCTGCTACGAGGGAAAATAAGACATCGATAAAAATAATATGGAGCTGTTTCGTCTATGACAGAAGAGAAGAACGAAGTCATTTTTGATGATGACAAGATAAGTAAATCAGAAGAATTCGTGAATCCGGATGAATTATATCAGGAGCTTATTCAATGTGTGCAAAAATATCATCCCAGTGATGATATCTCTATGATCGAGAAAGCCTATAAGGTTGCCAGCGAGGCTCACAAAAATCAGTTCCGGAAGTCCGGAGAGCCGTATATCATACATCCTTTGAATGTAGCTATTATTCTGGCGGATCTGAAGCTGGATAAGGAGACCATCGTTGCAGGTATCCTACACGATGTGGTGGAAGATACCGTGATGACGGAAGAGGATCTTAGGAGGGAATTCGGTAATGATGTAGCACTTCTGGTAGACGGAGTGACCAAACTGGAGAAGATTCCGCTGTCCGGCAGCAACGGAGAACAGTCAGATGCCAAGCTGGAGATGCAGGCGGAGAATCTGCGTAAGATGTTCCTCGCCATGGCGAAGGATATCCGCGTCATTATGATCAAGCTGGCGGATCGTCTGCACAATATGCGCACGTTGAAGTACAAGACGCCGGAGAGCCAGCAGAGGATTGCCAAGGAGACGCTGGAGATCTATTGTCCCATCGCCCAGAGACTTGGTATCAGCAAACTGAAGATCGAACTGGATGATCTGTCCTTAAAATATCTGGAACCGGATATTTATTATGATCTGGTGGATAAGATCGCGGTGCGCAAGAGCGTTCGTGAGAAATACATTCAGGGTATCGTGGACGAAGTTAGCGAACATATTAAAAATGCGGGGATCGATGCGAAAGTCGATGGCCGTGTAAAGCACTTTTTCAGTATCTACAAGAAGATGAAGAACCAGCATAAGACGTTGGATCAGATCTATGATCTGTTTGCCGTGCGTATCATTGTGGATACGGTGAAGGACTGCTATGCGGCACTGGGTGTGATCCATGAGATGTATAAGCCCATTCCGGGACGTTTCAAGGATTATATCGCCATGCCCAAGGCGAACATGTACCAGTCCCTGCACACGACACTGATCGGCAGCAACGGACAGCCTTTCGAGATCCAGATCCGTACCTTTGAAATGCACCGCGTGGCGGAATACGGTATTGCCGCCCACTGGAAATACAAGGAGGCTTCCGATGGCAGGAAGCCGGAGGTACAGGAAGAAGAGAAGCTGGTATGGCTGCGTCAGATCCTGGAATGGCAGCGGGATATGTCGGACAATAAGGAATTCATGAACCTGTTAAAGAACGATCTGGATCTGTTCTCCGACAGCGTGTACTGCTTTACGCCTACCGGTGAGGTCAAGAACCTTCCGGCAGGATCCACGCCTATTGACTTCGCCTATAGCATTCATTCTGCCGTGGGCAACAAGATGGTGGGTGCAAGAGTCAACGGCAAACTGGTGACTATTGATTACAAGATCAACAACGGAGACCGGATCGAGATCATCACCTCCCAGAACTCCAAGGGGCCCAGCCGTGACTGGCTGAATGTGGTAAAAAGTACCCAGGCCAAGAACAAGATCAATCAGTGGTTTAAAAACGAATTAAAGGAAGACAATATTTTAAAGGGCAAGGAGCTGCTTTCCAATTATTGCAAAGCCAGAGGTATCAGCCTTGCCAGTCTGCAGAAGCAGGAATACATGGATGCCGTGATGCGGAAATATGGATTCCGGGACTGGGATTCCGTATTGGCGGCTATAGGACACGGTGCTCTGAAAGAAGGGCAGATCGTCAACAAGATGCAGGAGCTGTACGACCGTGACCATAAGAAAGAGATGACCAACGAGGAAGTTCTGGCAAGCATTGCGGAGAACAATGCGGCAAATGCGCAAAATGGTGCGAACAAGCCTGTCCTCATGAAGTCCAAGAGTGGTATCGTGGTAAAGGGTATCGCGGATCTGTCGGTGCGTTTTTCCAAGTGCTGTTCTCCTGTGCCGGGGGATGAGATCGTGGGTTATGTGACCCGTGGAAGAGGTATCTCTATTCACCGTACCGACTGTATCAACATCATCAATCTGCCGGAGATGGAGAGGGCGAGACTGATCGATGCGGAATGGCAGCCGGAGGAGGCACATGCGGAGAAGTATCTGGCAGAGATCAAGATTTATGCCAATAACCGTAACGGTCTGTTAGCAGATATTTCCAAGGCCCTGACGGAGAAAAATATCGACATCATGTCCATGAACACCAGAACCAACAGACAGGGATTGGCAACGCTGCAGACGACTTTCGAGATCAGCGGCAGAGAGGAACTGAACCGTATCATTGACAAGATCCGAGGGATCGACAGCGTTATTGATATTGAGAGAACCACGGGCTGATAAGGTGATGCCCGGAAAACGGCGGAACCTGTCGGGAAACAGAAAGTGAGATTATTATGAGCAATATCCGTATCGGACATATGACGCTGGGAATCTATCAGACCAACTGTTACTTTGTATACAGAGAGAACAGTGATAAAGTGCTGGTATTCGACCCCGCGGATCATGGAGAGAAAATTGAGGAGGCGCTTGGGCAGCACGGACTACATACAGCAGCAATCCTTCTGACCCATGGACATTTCGACCATATCGGTGGCTGTGAGGAATTGAAGGCGGCAGCGGATGCCTATGCCGGGGAGCATGGAGAGAACCCCGTGAAAATTTATGCCGGGGAGGCGGAGAAAAAGTTTCTTCTGGATACGAAAAACAATCTGTCGAAAGCGATGGGGAGTCCGGTCACTGTGATTGCAGATGTGTATCTGAAGGATGGGGAAGAACTGGAGCTGGACGGCATCCGGATCCAGGTTCTGGCGACTCCCGGCCATACCGCAGGCGGTATCAGCTATTATTTCCCGGAGGGAGGGTTCTTAATCTGCGGTGATACCCTGTTCCAGGAATCCGTGGGCAGAACCGATTTCCCCACCGGCAGCATGAGTACGCTGGTGCGTTCGGTGAAGGAGAAGCTGTTTACTCTGCCGGAGGAGACGGTAGTCTATCCGGGACACGGCGACAGCACCACCATCGGACATGAGAAGAAGTATAATCCGTTTTGCGTTGATTAAAGTTAGAGTAACTATTCAGAATCCCATTCGCAAGATCGCTTTTTCAGAGCTTACTTTTTGCCAATGTGTTTCATTCGCCTTATATGTAGTTACAAATGAGAGAAGTATTCGGGCACAGGAAGTGTTATCTCTGTGCCTGAATTTATGTAAATGAGGAAAATAAAATGAAAGTAGTGAAATTATCCCATCCCAATTATGAATACGATGTGCATTCTCTGGTGAAAGCCTTTTATGCCGAGGATCAGGTCACGGTCATTACGCCGGAGACAAAGCCGGAAAAGCTGGCAGAGCTGGAACCGCAGGTCAGTCTGGAAATCGAACTGGGGGACACCGGGGCGAAGATCCGTGTGGGAGAAGAGACTTTTTTGTGGGATGCGGAGACAGAAAACCTTGCAGATGGTTATAAGAACGGTCTGAAACGCTTCCTGTACCGGACTTTGAGCAAGGTGACCGGGCAGGAACTGCCATGGGGCAACCTCACGGGCATCCGTCCCACGAAGATCGCCTACGGCATGCTGGATGAGGGCAGAAGCGATGCAGAGATTCTGGACTTTATGAAGCAGAGCCATTATGTCAGCGAGGAAAAGGCACTTTTGGGAATCGACATTGCGAAGAGAGAGAGGGATCTGTTAAAGGATATTCATTACGAGGGCGGCTACAGCCTGTACATCGGCGTTCCGTTCTGCCCCACGACCTGTCTGTACTGCTCCTTTACCTCGTACCCAATTGCAGCGTTCCGCAAACAGGTAGATGCCTATGTGGATGCTGTTATCAAAGAGATGGATTATGTGGCGGAGAATTTTAAGGACAAGGTACTGGATACGGTCTACATCGGCGGCGGTACCCCCACCACATTGGAGCCGGAACAACTGGATCGTCTGATCACGGCGTTAAAGTCGAAATTTGATTTTTCCACTGTGAAGGAATTTACCGTGGAGGCCGGCCGTGCTGACAGCATCACCAGAGAGAAACTGGAGGTATTGTATCGCCATCAGGTCAGCCGTATCTCCGTGAATCCCCAGACCATGAAGCAGGAGACTCTGGACATCATCGGCCGAAAAGCCAGCGTGGAACAGGTACTTACGGCATACCGGCTGGCAAGAGAGGTCGGCTTCGACAATATCAATATGGATCTGATCCTGGGACTTCCGGGAGAACTGGAGGCGGACGTGCAGCGCACCATCGACAGAGTGGTGGAACTGGCGCCGGACAGCCTGACCGTCCATTCTCTGGCCATCAAGCGGGCTTCCCGCCTGAACCAGTGGATTCAGGAGAACGGTGTCTCCATGCTCCACAATACGGATGAGACCATGAAGATCGCGGCAGCAGGAGCGGAAAAGCTGGGAATGAAGCCCTATTACCTCTACCGCCAGAAGAACATGTCCGGCAACTTCGAGAACACCGGCTACGCCCGCCCCGGAAAATACGGCCTGTATAACATCCTCATCATGGAGGAGAAACAGACCATCGTGGCTTTGGGAGCCGGAAGCATCACCAAGAGAGTCTTCCCCGACGGAAGAATCGAGCGGTGTGACAATGTGAAGGATGTGGGACTGTATATCGAGAAGATTGATGAGATGATCAAGAGGAAGAGGGAATTGTTTACGTAAAACAGGGGAAATCGTTTGTATAGTAATAATATCAAAAAAATAAGAATAGTTGCTGATGTTGCCAGTGTTTTTGCGGAAAGTCTTGAAAGGAGGAAACTATATTGGGCTGAACAGTTGCATACTGGCATCGTATTATAGCATGCGAAGGAGAAAGGGGAATTCTCAATGTTAAGAGTTGCTATATGTGAGGATGTTTTATCTGAGTTGCAGAAGCAAACACAGATCATACAATCCATCATGGCAAGGCTATCCAAAAATGTGAAATTTTTTTGTTTCCGGAGTGGGGAAGAATTATTAATGGAAACAGACACCACGGGAAATATGGACATCGTTTTTTTAGATGTGGAAATGCTTGGTATCAGCGGAATTGAAACCGCGCGTATCCTTAGGGAAAGAGACAGCAGGGTAATTCTGATTTTTGTATCCTGTCATAACCAGTACTGCAAGGAAATGATTGAAGTGCAGCCATATGCATTTATAGATAAGCCGGTGTCTGAAGAAAAATTGGAGAAGATCCTGAAACGGGTGTTTGAAACACATTTGAATTCCGATGACAGTTATTGCTTTTCTTATAATAAAAGGCAATACAATATTCCACTGAATCAGATCCGGTTTTTCCAAAGTGATAAAAGAATCGTACAGATCAATGCAGTACAGCTGGATATGCCTGAATTGGAATACTTATTTTATGGAAAATTGGAAGAAGTGGAAAGGAATCTGCGGAAAGCAAATGTAAAATTCCTGAGAATCAGAAAATCGTTGCTCGTGAATACTCGTTTTATTAAGGAGTATTCTGCGGACAGGGTTGTTCTGGATAATGGACGGGAAGTAGAAATCAGTAAAAATTACAGAGATCATGTAAGACAGCATTATATTTCAATGTTAAAGGGGAGAAGATGGGAATGATGCTTGTTCTGGCTATTGTGGAGATTTTTTCTGTAATACTGCAGCGTATTTTTTGTGACAGTACATTGAAAAAGAAGAAAATTCGCAGGTATACAGACTATCTGGTATGGGGAGGATATTTTGCGGTCTTCAACGGTGTTACATATGTTTTAACGTATCTGGGAGATGGCACGAGTAATATCTGGCTGAATATATTACTTTTTGTATGTATTTTTTTTGTGACGATCAGAATCCTATATACTGATTCAGTCAGAACATTGATGGCGACGACTATATTTATGTATATGAGCGGCATGTGTGCAGAATTGCTCGTGTATTACGGAAAAGAATTTCTGGCATGGACAGATGATGCAGAAGTAACCTTGCTGTGCACAGTGTTATCTAAAATTGTCTGGTATTTGATTATTAAATTTACCTCTCTCATTATAAAACTGAACAGAAAAGCGGAACTGAATCTTCAGGATTGGTTGGAAGTATTTATCGTTCCGGTCTGTAGTATATGGATCCTGATTTCCGTTTTTATCACAGGAACCCTTGAAAACTATTTCTGGGGATTTATTGTAGTATTCATGATCCTGCTGATCAACGTCTTTACCTACTATCTGTATGATAAAGCAAAAGAAAATATGGAAAAACAAATGCGGGAAGAAATCCTGAAAAATCAGTGTGAGTACTATATTCGCCAGAACCGGGAAAGTAAGGAATGGTGGGAAGAATTAAGGAAGCTGCGTCACAATATGAAGCAGCATTACATATTGGAAAATACTTATTTGGAAAAGGAAGATTATGAAGCCCTGAAAAGATACTGCAGTGAAAATCTGAAGTTTTTAGACAAAAAAGATTTTATTTCCAATAGCGGAAATCTTTATATTGACAGTGTGGTTAATTACAAGGCAGATATGGCGGAAAAGGCAGGAATAAAGGTGATAGCCAATACGGAAGTGCCGCAGGATGCGGAGATGAATGCAGAGGATATCAGCATTTGTCTGGGCAATCTATTGGATAATGCCATAGAAGCTGTAAAGGAACTGACCGAAGATAGGGTGATCAGGCTATGGATCACCACAGACGGTAATAATATAGCCATCAGTATTAAAAACCGGTATAAAAATGCATTGCATAAAAGCGGGGGACGATATCTGACAAGCAAGGAAGACGACAGGATGCATGGAATCGGTCTTTCGATCGTCAGACAGATCGTGGATCAATATGCCGGTGAGATGGAGATACGGGAGGAAGATAATGTTTTTGATGTAATGATATTAATGTATGATTTTTTAACATAAAAAGAATACGGAATATGTGAATACCCGGATTAAGATATGCTTTCCAAGAGAAACGTTTTGAAGCATATTTTAACCCGGGTATTTTTATCCAAAAGTTACATATAACCCGGTCGTTTTTGACATCTACGGTTATGACTTGTCGATATGTGTTATAATCTGCAAAAAATAAGGTAGTGGTCAGGCTATGCCAATTCCTGTAGGATTGCATCCGGGGAGTGGTGGAATTCATAATATAGAAAAACAATATGGCATCTGGGACGGGATAGATGGAGATGTATTCTCGAAGATGCTTCAAAATATCAAGTCTATGACAATACGAACAAAAAAATGGATAAGAATGGAGATAAAATAATGTCAGTAAAAAATGAAATGGATATGTTTTTTGAAAAATTTTTAAAAAAATACGAAGAAACAGCGGTAGGTTTACCTAGATGTCCTAAAAGGAAAAATATAGATCAGACAATATATATAGGTGAAACTGATTCCGAAGGATATAGTAAATGGAAACCGATACCATATGGTCGGGATGAAAGTTTTCTTAGATTGCTAGAGATATATGGAATTGAAAAGAATGAGGATATAGTAGAATATTTCAGTACATATTATTTTTTGAGAATTGATATAAAATTTAAAAATTATTTAATCAGCATAAATTCTGTAGAACCAAAAGATGAATATAAAAGTTTAAGACGGAAAATAGATGCATATACCGATTCAAATGGAAAAATAACGCATATACCGATTGGAGTAGAACAACAGAAAGCAAATTATAACGTCGTGGTGGAGGTAAAAACAGGAGTTGTTAAATTTGCAGATGACGAAAAAGGAAAAATGAGAAAAATTGCACCATCTTTGGAAGAATTTATAAAAGGGTGGGAACCGTGGGTTTAAGCAAGTCGAAAAAGACGATGGATATAAACCACTAAGCCCCGGGAAAATGGAAAAATAACACAAGAGATGAGGAATGACGGATACGATATTTCTGACAAGTGCTATTGTCTTCTACAGTGTTTATTTAACGATGATGTATTGTTAATGAATTTTTATTAGATTAATTCCCGGATGGCTTTGAAGTGCACCATGAATATAATGAGCACCATGATCTGGTACATACATGGGACAGCGACGGAAGAGAGACCCTCTATACTTATGACCAG
>ULWA01009328.1_pt1 | contig 12500 bp, 10 predicted proteins | sample 1959991 | NCBI WGS metagenome assembly ULWA01 (sample SAMEA4835802, study PRJEB28245) | human gut metagenome | biome: gut microbiome; material: fecal sample | place: Denmark | collected 2008
GTCGAGTTCGCTCAACGCCAGCCATACCGACGACGCCTGCAACCTCTACTTCATCATCTTCGACATCTATCCGAGTAACCTCAACAGCCGGTACCTTGGTCGCAGTGTTCGCCCCGTTGCAGAAAAATAAACATGCGAATGCATGTTTATCAAATTATTGAGCCGAAGACTCTTCCCGCGAAGCGGGCGAAGAAACAAAATTCTACTCTTCAAACAGTGAACCCATAGGAAGTGGGGGCGAAGCGTCTCGCTTCGGCGCATTGGCGATGGCTCGATGCCCGAGTCAATGCAAGAGATTATACAATGAAATCTCTTTTGCCACGCTCGGCATCGAGCCTCGCGTGTCAAGCCGAAGCGAGACGCTTCGCCCCCACTGCCTATGGCTTCACTTTGACTTTAACTGAAAGGACTTTACACGAAGGAATTTCTCTTTTACTAAAAAGCTTTACATTTCATGCTGCCTATGGCACTCTCACCACGTCTACCACATGGCTTCCCGCGCCAATGAGATCGGGGCGCTCGGAGATGTATCTTTGGTAGTCTATGAAGCGGGCAAAAGTTTCTTCACTCATTTGGTTGAGGCGAGTGCGCATATAGTCGGCTGCTCCATCGGGCGAAAAGATGGTGACGCGCTCCAACTGCGCTTCTTGGTTAAGTCGGTCGATGTCTTCTAGGCGTACGTAGTCATAGAGTTCCCCCTCGGGAGTACGCACGTGGAATGTCTCGTCTACGAAACCTTGCTCCATAAGCCGGCCGATTCTTTCTTCGTCGAAACAGTAGGAGAGAATGCTATATTCGTTCATCAAGTAGGCCACAAAAATCAAGCCTCCAGGTTTTGTCACGCGACGAGCCTCGTGGAGTGCTTTCAACTTCTCTTCGTCACCAATTAGGTGATAGAGTGGTCCGAGAAGCAGTGTGACGTCGGCTTGATGGTCGGGCAGAAAAGGCATGTCTCTAGCATCACCTTGCACCACATCGGCTGTTGGCTCACGCTTTAAAAATACTTCGATGTTTCTCCGCACAAGTTCTACTGCTTTCACTCGATAGCCTTCGGCCATTAGTGCAGAGGTATAGCGTCCTGTTCCAGCACCGATATCGAGCAGAAAAAAGTTGGGGTGGAGAAAGCGGCGGAGATGATGCATGGTAGTCTCAAATTCTACGATGCCGTGGCGACGTTGCAGACGAAGGTCTTCGGGATGCTTATTGTAGTGCTTTTCGATGTTGGATAATGCCATGATAAGATAAATCGGTAGTACGCAACTAGTTGGAGAAAAGTAGATTTCTTATGGAAAAGAAAGCGTGCGTTATTTACGTATATAAAGGAGAGAAAAGGCTTGTGTAAAGGGGCAAATCACCTGTTTTAGGGTGACTTTGGGGCTATGTGACAGGAATTACTATCAGAAAGACACCTTCATGAGAATGTTATCCTATTTTAGAATGAATAGAATCGCCCACTAGCTAAAGCAGAGGGCGCTGAAAGCGATGTAAAGATAAGTAAGTAGTAAGGCAATGATAAGAATTTTGCAACTTGTGGGACGCAGGCGGTTGGCGGCAGGACTAATGGCGTGCTTTATTTTCAGTGGATGGTGTTCTATCACTACGCCAACAATGCAGAGTTGATAAAAAGCCCATCCCACGAATAGCCCCCAAACAGTGCCTACGGCGAGGTCGCCCATATAGTGTACACCTAGATAGACGCGTGTCCAACAATTGAGCAAAGCCCATGAAGCTAGTCCGAACGTAAGGATTCTGCGGCGAGCGAGTAGGGACACGAAAGTGGTGATGGCCCAAGTGTTGGAGGCATGAGAGGAGAAAAAGCCGTAGTTGCCACCACGATAACCATTAACCACATCTACTAGATACATTATTTCAGGATTGTGACTAGGTCGCCATCGAGCCACCCATGGCTTAAATATTGAAGAAGCCATTTGGTCGGCAAGGAGGATGGAGAGAGCAATGCCTAGCAGGATATGCCATACCCCACGCAGATTATTATCGCGTACTACCACGTAGAGTAGCACGATAGCGAGGGGAATCCACGTAATTGTGCGAGTGGCCGTCCAAGCCAATCCGTCGAGAAATAATGACTGGCTTCCATTTAGTAGAAGTGTGAGTTGGCGATCCATGTTTCTTATATAAGGAGTGAATGGTCTCTGGATGCGGGGAAATGAATGCTTAGGTGGGGAGAATTGGGAGTGATTGTGTGCTACTTACTACTTATTGCTTTATAGTTCTTATTGTTTGTCCAGCAAAGGCTTCCATCAGGGAGTTGTACTTGCATCCACCCGTCGGGTTGGCTCTCTATGATGTCTATAAGCACGCCTTCATGCAGTTCGCGCAAGGCTTTGGCCGAAAGTGTAGGGCTATCATATACTTTCATTGGCTGCATTGTAACGGCTTGTCGTTCGGCAAAGGAGTGATTCGCTTCGGTATAAGCAAAAAGAAAGCATACGATACTTATAGCAAAAAGCGCGATGCTCGTGCCAAAGCATATCTTGCGAAGTCCCAGGTGTGATGAAAGTTTGACTGCTGTCACGAATACAAGCATAACGAAAAGCAATATCACTGCTGTGATACCCCATGTCGTAGCGCTAAAATGGCGGATGAGCGTGCGCGTCCAAGTGAAGAAGAAAATTTCGGATGGCTCGTCAAACTGATCTTGCAGCTTGCTCTGTGTGAGCTGAAGATTGAATGCTGCATCACTATCTGAAGGGTTGATGCGTAAGGCACTTTGATAGCCCCATACAGCCTGCGCATAATTGTGTAAGCGGTATTGGCAGGAGGCGTAGTTGTAGTAGAGTGAAGCTTGTTTGGAAGGAACCAAAGTAGTGTCTTTGAGCAACTGCTCATAAGCTTTAGCAGCGCCTATATAGTCTTTCTGTTCATAGAGTCGCTTGGCATCGGCCGATGTGAGTGCTTGGCCGATAAGGCTGAAGCAGCTCATGATGATAAGTAGAAGAATGGATTTGCGCATACGAGTCTATTTTTTAGAAGAGTGAAATGCTTGTGACAGACTATTGATAACATCGACAGCTTCGTCGTATGTGGCCTGTTTGTCTTGGCTGCTGCCTGGTGCATACTGAGCATATTGGCAGTTCTCAATGAGTTTGAGTAGTCGGTCTATGAGGATAGCATCGGTGCCCCTTTGGGTGAGCAGCGCTTGGATGCTTTCGGTGTTGATGTCGGATTGTCCTATATTGAAGGTGTCGGCAATAAAGCCATTGAGCGCATTCATTATAGCTGCGTGGAAATCACCTTGGCTTTTGCCCGTAAGAATGCTCTGGGCTGTGCGTAATCGCTTAATTGTTTGCTTACCTGCATTGCGCTGTCTTCTGCCTATAATGTCGGCACGATCCGTGTTCCATGCATTCGTGAAATACCATACACCGATGAAAGAGGCAATCCACAATGCAATCAATAGCCAAAAGCCCATCTTCCCCCAAGCAAAAATAGATTCAGAATCAGCCTCATGAAGCGGACGAATGTCGCTCTTGAGCAAGGTGAGTTGCTTGTCAATATCAGCATTGGAGCGTTCTCCTTTGGCCACGTGTAAATGGATGGGTTGCGTGTGGATGGTCTGGTAGGAGTTGGTGGATGTGTCGAAATAGACAAAGTTGACAGCAGGAATGGTGTAGTCGCCCACGTTGCGTGGAACGAAGGTGTAGTCAAAGGTCAACTCGCCATGCAGTCCGTTAGCACTTACTTTGGTATTATCGTTGGTCTTTGCATCGTAGGTGTCGAAATCTTTTGGAAATTCTACGATGGGAGCTGTGATCAGTTTTAAATTGCCAAGTCCACTCAACGTGATACGATAGGTGGCCACGTCGTTGGTCTTCACTGTGGGGTTGAGCACTTTGCCGTTTAGAGAGAATTTACCTACTGCGCCAGAGAAGTTGGCAGGACGCGGCGAGGGGAGGGGATCTACATGCAATGTAATCTGTGGAACGGTGCGCTTAACCTGTACGCTCATGGTTCCTCCTCCGTTGAAGAAGAGGTCGGCCAAGTCCATCGTGTTGTCTTGCTGTATCACGGCACAATTAAACGTGATGCTCGGAATCACAATGTTTCCGCTCTTTTGCGGAAATACCACGTATTGCAGAATGGTGCCCGTGCGATAGGTGGTTCCTCCACGATGTTCTAGGCTAGTCTGTATTTGATTGCCAGGAATGGGGAGTTCCTGCGAGATGAGTCCTTTGAAGTCGGGCTTCTGCATCAAGCTAGTGTTGGAAAGGCCTACGCCAACACGTGAATGAATGCGATAAGTGAGCAATACGGCTTCTTGTTCCTTTACGCGAGTGCGACTTGGAGTGACGTCAATGAAAAGGTCTCGCTGTGTGACGGGACTTCCAGATTGTTGCACACCACTACCTTCTTGTTGCTGAGTGTTAGCGTGGCTGTTGTTCTGACGAGACGCACTGCCACCTTGACTGCTATTCCCTTTTACATTTATGCTGATGGGATTGCTATGAATGGTGCGCCCATTTACACTGATGCTAGCAGGGCCAATCGTGATGCGACCGCTCTTATGAGCAGAAAGAATGTAGGTAAAAGTCTTGCTTTCAGAGTGCGACGTCTTACCATTAATCATTTGATAATTGCTCGAGGTATAGCTTGATGGGCCGTTTAGAATGTCGAATGCTGCAAGTGAGGGTGGCGTAAAGTTCGTTGCTCCTAGTGCATTGATGGTAAAGCTCAAACGATAATAGCCTCCCACATCCTCAATGGATGCGGTGAAGCGTTGAGCCAATCCCTGCAATGGTAAAAGTAGGGCTACAAGCAAATAGAGTATTTTGCGTGACATAGAAAAGTCGGTTGTTTAATAGGGTGTGAGTCGCTCAGAAGATGTTGTAGGAAAGATTCAGAGGGTAGAGGCGGAACTCATGTTGTTGGGAGAGCATGAGAAGAAATCCTTGGAGTGTCTTACCAATTTTTCTCCAATGAACGTTGACGAGGCTGCTGCTTCTTGAGTCTTTCCAAGGCGCGGCGCTCAGCTTGGCGAGCCAGGTTCATGTATTGTTCCGTTTGCTGGCGATCTTGTTGTTGCTGCTTCTTTTGGTTTTGCTGCTGTTGCTGCTGTTGGTCGTTGTTGCTCTTCTGCTGATTCTTTTGCTGATTCTTTTGCTTTTGCTTCTGTTGTTGCTTTTGTTGTGACTGCGGATTGTTTTTAAGTTGCTTTTGGCAAAGGGCAAGGTTGTAGCGTGTCAATTCGCTATGAGGATTGAGGCGAAGCGACTGTTTGTAGTGCTCTATTGCTTGCCTTAGAAGTTGTTGCTGTTGTTCTCGAGAGTGAAGTGCTGCAGTCTGGCTGATGTAACCGCGATTGTGCCACGCCATAGCACGCATTTGCGGATTGCGTTCAAGCTGTGTTACGCGATTGTAAAGGCTGTCTGCGGCTTGCACATTGCCTTTGGTCAGATAAACGTTGGCTAGATTGAACATGGCTCGACTGTTGCTTGCATCCTTGCCTAGTACTTTTAGGTAGTAGGTTGTGGCAGCATCGGTCTGGTTGCGATGAAAGCGCTGATTGCCCATGTGGGTATAGCGATATATGGCATTTTGTGACTGTGCTTTGGTGGCTCCTAGGCTACTGAATAACGTTAGCAACAAAAGGATTTGCCAAAAGGAATGACGTATCATTTGTTGAATATTTTGAAGCGGCTGGACCAGCTGCTCTTGGTTTCACTGATACACGTTTCGATGATAAGAAAAATGAGCAAGATAATTATCATGCCTTGAAATTGTTCATCGCGTGCGGTATATGAAGAGGAAGATGAAGCTTGCTTGAGTTGGCGAAGTTGTCCCTGAAGCTCATCCTGTGCACTATTGCTCTGATCTAGGTGGAGGTAGATACCATGTCCTGCTTGAGCCACTGTGCGACACATCTGTTCGTTTAATGCGGTGTGAATAACCTGTCCATTGGCATCGGTCATAGAGCCTTGCGCAGTGGGAATCTCGCTTCCTTGGCTTGTTCCAACACCAATCACATAAACGTTAATGCCTTGTTTGTAGGCTTCGCGTGCAGCCTCCTCAGCTCCACCTTCGTGGTTTTCACCATCGGTGATGATAATGATGGCTTTACCTACATTCTTGTTCTTTGAAAAACTCTTGCAACCTAAGTCAATGGCGGCGGCGAGATTGGTGCCTTGCATTGTGACCATGCCTGTAGAGAGGGCATCAATGAATGTTTTTGCCGATGCATAGTCGGAAGTGATGGGAAGTTGTGGGTAAGCTTCTCCTGCAAAGACTCCGAGGGCTATTTTGTCGTTTTTCATCTTATCTACCATGTTGCTCACCAAAAGTTTGGCGCGGTCGAGCCTTGATGGCAGTACATCGTTGGCCATCATAGAGTTGGATACATCGACCATGACCACGGCTTCTATGCCTTCGGCTGTTTCGGTCTGCTGCTTCAGTCCGTACTGTGGACGGGCAAAGGCTATAATTAGTATAGCTAATGCAAACATCAATATAGCAAACTTCACGTGGCGACGCACAAAAGAATGGCCTGGCATGAGAGCATAAATCATTTTTGCATCGCCCATCGCTGCAGCCCGCTTGCGCGAGCGAATGCAACTATACAGGTATACTGCTAGGCAAATGGGTATAAGCAGCAGGAGGTAGAGATATTGTGGATTAAGAAACTGAAACAATGTCGTAATCGAGTTTAAAAGGGTTGGTTAAGTTTGATGCGTATTGTCCTTCCTGTGCACTTAGCTATTATTGTATTTCATGAAAAGCGAGAATCTCTAGGGAACAAGAATCTTAGCCTTTCTTGTAGCTAGAGTCTTTTAAACCATGTAGTGCGGAGTAAAATTTCAAGAAGTAACACTAAAATAGCGGCCAAAGCAAAGGGCTGATAGGCTTCGTAGTGGCGGCTGTGCTGGTTCACTTTAAGTTTTGTTTTCTCAAGTTTGTCAATGTCGTCGTATACCTGCTTCAACGAGGAACGCGAGGAGGCGTGGTAGAAAATTCCTCCTGTTTCGTTGGCTATCTGTTTGAGCGTGGAAGGATCTGTGGTGTCATCTACTTGTTGTGTATATACTTCGCCATTGGGCAGTTGTGCTACGGGTACATTCACTTTACTATTGCTTCCTAATAAAATTGTGTAGATTCTGATACCTAGATTCTTGGCCATATCGGTAGCCATTAATGGGGAAATCTCGCCAGTGTTGTTAGCACCATCAGTGAGCAAGATGACAACCTTGCTTTTTGAGGGACTATTTTCTAGATGCGATACGGCACTTGCAATGCCCATTCCAATGGCAGTTCCAGGCTGGATAATACCATCGTTCTGTAGATTACAATTTGCTCCCTTGAAACTCTGCATCAATGTGGCATGGTCTGTGGTGAGCGGACATTGTGTGAAAGCTTCGCCACCAAAGAGGGTGAGTCCTATGTTGTCGTTCGGACGATTATTGATGAAGTCGAGGGCAACATCCCTGGCTGCCGTGATGCGATTAGGACTGATATCTGGAGTGGCCATACTTGTTGATATATCAAGTGCCATCATGATGTCGATACCTTCGGTTTGTCCTGTACGCCAAGAACTTCCTGTTTGGGGACGAGCCAAGATGATGACAGCTAACACGTAGAGTACCGTGCGTAAGAAGAAAGGAAGATGCACTAAACGTGTACGCCATGTATGGGGAACTCTGCGTAGGGCTTCGGTTGAGGCCCATTGGATGTGGCTCTCGCTCTTAGAACGGAACAAAAAGTACCATACAATCCAAGGTATAAGGAGTAGGAGCAAGAGGAAATAGGCGGGATTAGCAAATGTCATGAGTAAGGGTTATGCAAATGTGCTGTAGGCAAGCCATAGGTTGTATGCCGTCAGTACGATAAACAATGCTGTGAGCAACACAAGGAGTACGCGCATGATGTTGCGCCATAGAATCTGCTGCTTGTTGGAAAGTGATTGGTATTCCACACGAGGCTGCGGTAGTTGCTGTGGTTGAAGTTTTGTGGTCTGCACATAGTCAAGTGCTTGTACCAAGTTGCGGTCTTGTTCTGGCAGAGAGGGGGTATGTTTGGCAAACTTTACTAAGTCGGCCGTGATGAGCACACTTTGCAGTTCACTGATAGCTTCTTCATTACCACTTTGGCTCAGATGGTCTATAATTTCGGCTGTAGTCATCTCACGAGCGCTGAATCCGAATCGTTTCTCAATGTAGGTTCTAAGCGTCGAGGTCAGTTCCATATAGTATTGTTTGCTATCTGGAGTGGGGTTCTTCTTAATATGGTCAATATTTTCGATAGCCGTGACATGAGCCGGAACGGGGGGATGAATTACTACGCGGCGCGTAATAAGTCGTGGGTCAGACAGACGTATGCTCAATGCGAAGACAACGCATAGCGCAGCCAAAGCTATTAGAGCCAAAAGCAGCATTTGCCATGACCATTCAAATGGCTGATCAATCACATCGTGAGGACCATTAAATTTGTCAACGTGCGTGGTATCAACCTCTACTGTGTTGACTTTCAGCCCTAAAGAACCTCGTGTGGCATAGACTTTTCCATCCACCTTAATCTGAAAGGGGGGAATTTTGTATACTGCGGAATCAAACGAGGTGATGGTATAGTATCGAGTGAATTGTATGCGTTTGCCATCGTTTAGTCTGAGTGTGTCTATTCCCCCATTGTTGACCACTTCCACCCCATGAGTCAATTCTTGTTGGGGCTGAAAGTAGGGGAAAATCACTTTTTGATTACGATTGACACTACATTGTACGCACACACGCACTTGCTCACCAATGAGTATGGTCGAAGTGTCCATCTTCGCTTCTGCCACTACTTGGGCAAGGCTTGGAGAAACAATGGATAGCAGCGATACGATGATCAGTGCCAATTGGATATTAATATGTAAGGATTGTTTGGTCATAACGTGAATCGTCGTAAGTCTCTACACTATCGTTGTGCAAAGAGATTCATGAGTGGGCGCACATAATCTGCATCAGTGGCAATGGACGCATAGTCCACTTGGCTCTTTCTAAACAGCGTATCTATCATGTTGCAGTGGTTAATCCACCATTGGCGATAATGCTTGCGTACATTTGGATTCGAGGTATCTATATATTGCTCGTGTCCAGTCTCTGTATCTTTCGCTCTAATCAGTCCCACATTGGGAAGTTGTGCCATACAATGATCGAAGAGGTGCAGAGCCACCACATCGTGCTTGCGAGATGCTACGAGTAACGGGCGAGAATAGTCTGATTTATCCAAGAAGTCGCTCAGTACAAAGGCTATGGAACGTTTGCTCATAATCTTTACTAAATACTCTAGCGCCACAGCCACGTTGGTGCGCTTACCTTGTGGCTCAAACGAAAGCAATTCGCGAATGATATAAAGGATGTGTTTGCGTCCCTTCTGTGGTGGAATAAATTTTTCTATTCGATCCGTAAAGAAGATGACACCAATCTTATCATTATTCTGCATGGCAGAGAAAGCCAAAGTGGCAGCAATCTCTGTGGCAAGTTCTCGTGTAGTGCGTTGTTTCGTACCAAAAGTCTCACTCTTAGAAAGATCCACTAAGAGCATTAGAGTGAGTTCACGCTCTTCTTCAAAGACCTTAATATAAGGCTTATTCATACGAGCCGTGACATTCCAATCAATGTCTCTCACATCGTCGCCCGGCTGATATTCGCGTACTTCAGCAAAGGACATACCGCGTCCCTTAAAGGCTGAGTGATATTCACCAGCGAAGATATTGTTGGTGAGCGCCTTGGTCTTTATTTCTATGCGTCTGACGCGTTTAAGCAGTTCTGAAGTTTCCATAGATTTTAGGGTACTTCCACCTTGTTGAGTATCTCCTTCACAATGTCGTCAGCTTTCACATTGGCAGCTTCTGCTTCGTAAGACAGGCCAATACGATGGCGAAGCACATCGGCGGCAATATCTCTTACATCTTCGGGCACGACATAACCTCTGCGCTTGATGAAAGCGCATGCTCTTGAAGCTAATGCTAAATTGATGCTAGCGCGAGGAGAACCTCCAAACGAGATGTAGTGTTCCAAATCACCCAATTTGTATTGTTGGGGGTAACGCGTAGCAAATACAATATCTGCTATATATTGTTCGATACGTTCATCAATGTATACTTGCTTCACCGTCTGACGGGCATTAACAATGCGTTGTGTGTCGATGACGGGGCGGGGATTTGTAAAGCTATCATTGAGATGTGCGCGTACAATTTTCTTTTCTTCCTCTAGAGTGGGGTAGTCTATAATTACTTTTAGCATGAATCTGTCTACCTGGGCTTCGGGAAGTTCGTATGTCCCTTCTTGCTCTATCGGATTTTGCGTTGCAAGTACGAGGAATGGCTCGGGAAGTGCAAATGTATTATCGCCAATCGTTACTTGGTGTTCCTGCATTGCTTCCAAAAGAGCACTCTGCACTTTGGCTGGAGCACGATTGATTTCATCAGCTAATACGAAATTGGCAAAAACAGGACCTTTCTTTACTTTAAAACTTTCGTCCTTCTGACTATAAATCATCGTACCAATTACGTCGGCCGGAAGTAGGTCGGGAGTGAACTGCAAGCGACCAAACTTAGCATCAATCAAGGAAGCCAATGTCTTTATGGCTAGTGTCTTTGCCAAACCAGGAACTCCTTCAAGCAGAATGTGTCCGTCGGAAAGCAAACCGATTAGTAAGGAGTTTACTAGATGCTTTTGACCTACAATGGTGCGGTTCATGCCTTCTGTCAAGTCTGTGATGAATCTTGACTCGGCTTCAATCTGCTCGTTGAGCTGACGTATGTCTATCGATGTTTGCATATTGTCTATTTGCATATTGTTTAATAATGGTGTCTAAGTTGGTATGGAATGCAAAAGTAATTCTTTCATTCTTATTCTTGCTTCCTATATATTTAATTTTCGCTAAAGAGAGATACTCCTACTTTTGAGCTGCGAAACTTTCGGGGTATGAGTATGCCTTTATTCTCTCTTGCGAGATTCTTTCGTTTTGGGGATGCTCATCAAGGAGTCTGCTAGTTGATGAAGTTCCATGATACACCGAAGTGAATGGTCATTCGGTTGAGTGGGTAGTGTGGAACGAGGAATGGCTTGCCGTTGCCTGAAGAATAGTTGACGTGCGATGCCATGAGATAAAAACGTGTACGTTTTAAATGGAAATTTGCGTAGGCATTGATGATTGGATAATTGCCTACAGACGTGGCATACGTAGCATCTTGCACTACATATTGTCCTATAATAGGAGAATATGCAGGAGCATTGTAGCGAGTAAAATAGCGCATATCCACGCCAATCTCTGTACGCAGCACCTTGGCTATTCTAAATAGCAGATAGGCATTGCTGTAGGCCATGAAAGTGGGTACGGGAAGCACGCTCTTATTGGTGCTTGTCTGATAGGTAATCTCGTTGTCCCAATGAAACACGCCTGCTCGTAAATTGTATCCAAGAGTGAGTGCAAGGAGTTGCACATTCTTGCTGGCTTGTGCTACACTTACACTGTGGTGGTAAGATGTGTACTCGTCGGAGTTGGTGAAGGGATCGAGAATCTCTTGGAAGTAGGTGTAGTTTTGAATATTTTCCAAGCTTGCTTTCACGAATAAATCGCGGTAAGATAGTTGTGCGTTAATACGAGCGTGAAACATCTTCTTTAGATCATTATTATCCCACCATGCATTGCGCGAATAATAATGTCTGTAGTAGAAGGACGGTCGCTCGTTGCGCACGAATCCATCGAGTTTAAAGCGTATCGAGTCTTTCTTGAGAGGAATGAAAAGTTGTGCGTCGGCTTCTACATTAAATTCGCCCCAATCACTTCCTGTTGTACGGAGTTCTCCTAGTACGTTATATCGGATGATTTTGCTTTTCTGCTCTATGAGTTGCGCACCCACGGTAAAGTAGTTCTCTGTGAACTTAGTCTTTTGCGTAAATTGTATTTGAGCTGGAAGCCGGAAGTCAAATTTTGCCAATTCATGCTTGCCATACAGGCGAAGTCCCATCTTCATCCATCGATTCATTCCCTCATGCAGTTCAACGGCAAAAGTGTTCTCTATTCCCAAGTGATGGGTGCGATCAAAAGCAGAATCTCCTGGAAGATAGAAGTCGGAGAAGTAGCCTGGATTGTCTGCGTTGTTTCTTTCGTTGGAGATAAACTTGCGGGTGTTGTCATCAATACGCAGCGTATGAATGAAACTACTTACTGGCACAAACTCGCTAGTTATCTTCAGAGTGTCTTCTTGCGTTGCATCCGTTTGGGCAACATTCTCGTGTGGTGTACGAGGCAATCGTGGGTGTACAGTCTTGACAGACAATGCTGCATTACTATCTGTCTGTTGTAGACTGTCTGTTTTTAGTGTGTTACCATTTTTTTGTACGTTTGTGGCTAGGGGGGGCGTAGGCTTCTTTACAATATTGCCTTTGGCATCGCGGTATCTTCTAAACCCTAAACTATAACGATGAGTCAAGAAAAACTGATTGCCACCAATTTTGTTCCATGCTCGTGCAAGATTGATGGGCATATCGCCAGTGCCGTATCTA